>OLVX01000171.1_pt1 | contig 65536 bp, 45 predicted proteins | sample 1673271 | NCBI WGS metagenome assembly OLVX01 (sample SAMEA3178939, study PRJEB25190) | human gut metagenome | biome: human gut; feature: human-associated habitat; material: faeces | place: Austria | collected 2013
TTTTCACCGTAAAGGTCGTGCCCTGTCCTTCCACGCTGCTCACTTTGATCGAACCACGGTGCAGCAGAATCGCATTTCTGGTGATGGCAAGTCCAAGGCCGGTGCCGCCGATTTCACGGGAATGCGATTTATCTACTCTGTAAAAACGTTCATAAATATGCTCGTAATCCTCCTCCGGGATACCGATGCCGGAGTCGGAAACCTCTACCGTGAAAAACTGATGATCCGCATCCAGAAGCACCTTGACCCAGCCGTGTTCTTTATTGTATTTAATCGCATTTTCCACAAGGTTCGTGAAAATCTGAGATATTTTGACCTCGTCCACCTCTGCCGTAACCGGGCGCAGGCTTTCCAGAACCACCTCGATGTCCCGTTTGCGGGCGATGGGACGCAGGCGCTTTAGCGTCGTTTCCAACAGCTCGTTGATATCCACTGCGGAAATGTCCATTGAGCCTTCGGTTTTGTCCATTTTTACAAGGGAAAGCAGGTCGTTGATGATTTTATTTTCCCGTTCGATTTCCTCCGTAATGTCCTGCATAAACTCCTGATACAGCTCCACCGGCACGTCCGGCTGCTGATTCAGGGAATCCGCCAGCACCTTGATTGAGGTCATAGGCGTTTTCAGCTCGTGAGAGACATTCGATACGAATTCCTGCCGGGAATCGTTGATGACCTTCATTCTGCCCAGCAACTGGTTGAAGGCATCAACGATATGCTCGGTTTCCAGATAATCCGGTACGGAAATCGGCTCGTCCGTGAAACCGTCCTTGACCTCACTGATCGCCTGGGTTACGCGCTTAAAGGGCATAATCAGGATGTGCGAGAAGAAAAAGACGATGCCGATAATGATAATTCCCATCACGATTTCCAGAATCAGGGCTTTCCGGCTCAGGATGTCCAGCGTCGTCGCAATGCTGTCCGTCGATGCACTGGCCAGAATCACGCCGCGTACGATGCTCGTCTGCCCTTTTTCCCCGTCTACCGTCTCCGTAATCGGAACCGTCATCTCGATATAGCCGTTCGTCTTGTCGTAGCGGGTCGTACTTTCCCCGCGGAAGCACTTGATCACCTCCTCGGAAATCATCGTTTTCCCCTCGCTCATGGCGTAGGTGTCTTTCACAATGCGGAAATTGCTGTTGATAATCAGCACACGGCCGTCATACAGGTTGGACATCTGCTCCAGCTCGGCATTGACGACATCGGAGGTTGGATTTTGCAGGTAGTTGTAATTGACCAGGTGGTTTGCGATAATCCGGTACTGGGACGCGACGTCCGAGCCGCGCAGATTCACCGCACGTTCTTCGTAATTATTCAGAATGCCCAGCCGCATGATGTCGCTGGGCACGATTCCGATGATCAGCATCAGGAGGAAAATGTAGGCCTTCAGGCTGCGGAAGATCGGAATTTTATAAGTGAGCCGCCGGAATAATCCGGGGGTTTTGCTGCTTGTGTTCATGAATGCCTCCGGGGGAAGGGGTGTAAAAGGATGGGGCTGGTGTCCGGAACGCTGCCGACGGGAAACCGGACCTTTTGCTTTGCAAAAGCCCGGTTCGCGTTGCTCACCGGGTCATCCGCTGACAACCGGCAAAATCTTCTGCAAGCAGAGATTTTGCCGCTTTTCATCGTCTGGTCCGGTTCTGCTTATACGCGGAAGAAGTACCCCACTCCCCATTTGGTGTGGACGTAGCGGGGTTCGCTGGGGTTGGTTTCAATTTTTTCGCGGAGGCGGCGGATGTGGACATCTACGGTGCGGACATCCCCGGGATAGTCTGCGCCCCAGACGAGGTTCAGCAGTTTTTCACGGCTGTAGACTTTACTCGGATTGCGGATCAGAAGCTCCAGCAGGTCGAATTCTTTTGCAGTGAGATTGACCTCTCTGCCGGAAATGCTGACGCGGCGGCTTTCGCAGTCCACGCGCATATCTCCGCTTTCCAGAATGCTTTCCGGCTTTGCGATCTGTCCTCTCGCAGAGGTACGGCGCATGATCGCCTTGATGCGCGCCTTTACCTCAAGGATGTTAAAGGGCTTGGTGATATAGTCATCTGCGCCGTATTCCAGTCCCATGATTTTGTCCATGTCATCGTTTTTGGCTGTGAGCATTACGATCGGAACATCCGAAAACTCCCGAATCTGCTGGCATACTTCGGTTCCGCTCAGTTTTGGCAGCATAATGTCGAGCAGAATCATATCAAATTTCTGCTCTTTCGCACACAGCAGCGCCTCTTCTCCGTCATATGCGCAGGTCACTTCCATTCCGTCCTGCTCCAGGCTGAACCGGATTCCTTTTACAATCAGCTTTTCATCGTCCACAACCAAAACTCTCTTTGCCATGTTTCTCCCTTTTCCCGACCGGACAATCCGTTTCTCGCTGTTTGTCCGGATTCTTTCTGTCTATGATTAAACTGTAATTTTATCTTTGATTTTTGAAAATGCAGCCTGCTTGATTCCGCTGATTTTCATGATATCCTCAATCTTTGCAAACGCTCCATGCTGCTCCCGATAGCTTATGATCGCCTTTGCCCGGCTTTCCCCGATTCCAGGCAGCGTCATGAGTGCGGCAACGTCCGCTGTGTTGAGGTTGACCAGACCGTTATCCAAAGCTGTAGCGCTGTTGCTTCGCATATTTATGTCTGTCGTTTGCATATCGCTGTCCGGCGAAGTCTGGATCCCGGCTTTCTTTTCTGTCTGTCCGTCGGCGCAGCTTTCCGATTTTGTCATGATATAAATCTGACAACCGTCCACGATTTCTTCCGCCAGGTTGCAGCATGCTTCATCCGCTTCCGGCAAAAAACCGCCTCCTGCCTCCACGGCGTCTATAATTCTGCTGCCTGCCGGAAGCTCATAGACCCCCGGAGCGGATACTGCTCCGCAGATGTGCACCACAAGGGTTTTTGCTTCCTCTGAGGAAGCATCGGAGAGCTCTGTCCGGTCTGTGCTTCCGGCACTTGGCTCAGCCTTGCGGTTTTGATCCGTGTCCCCGGCATTTGACTCAGCCTCGCGATTTTGGTCTGTATTCCCGGCATTTGGTTCAGCCTCGCGGTTTTGGTCCATGTCTTCGACCTTTGATTCTACTTTGCGGTTTCCATCCCCATAGGCTATACTTTCCTTTTCCGACAAAAAGAGCTCTTCCCGCTGTGCCCCACAGGCCCCTAGCGTCGGACATAGCATTGCCCACAGAATTCCCCATAAAACCATTCTCCAAAGCCGGTCTGTTCTTTTTTTCTGTTTCCAGGATCTCAATTTTTCTCCTGCGGCGCGGCATGCCGCAGCAACTGTTTGAAATATCGGCATTTTATCCTCCATTCCGCAGGCGCTTTGCGCCGAAGGAACCGCGAGCAGAACTTCCAGTTCTGCTCTGCGATCCTGGCTACTTTGTGACGCCTGCGGCACAAAGAGCTGTGTGAAAAATAAGCGATCACGCTTATTTTTCACACTATCTCCTTTTCCATGTTCGAAAAGGCCCCATTTCCTGCCGCATATCAGTATTGTATGTCAGAACCGGGTATTTGACAAGCCGGAAAGCTTTCCAAAAATGCTTCCGTCACAGCCCCTATTTCCTGTATTTTGCCAATACGGAAAGCATTTTCCCAACGTCCAGCGGTTTGGGCAGATGCTCATTCATTCCTTCCCGCTTCACCCGTTCTGCATCCTCCCAAAAGGCGTTGGCCGTCAAAGCAATGATGGGGATACTTTCGGCATCTGCACGGCCGCTGCTGCGGATCGCCCGTGCCGCCTCGCAGCCGTCCATGATCGGCATCATCAGATCGGTCAGGATCGCATCAAAGGTACCTGCCGGCTGCTCCAGATAGCGCTCCACCTCTTCTTTTCCATTGTATGCCTTTGTGATCTGTACACCGGCATCTGTCAGAAAGGTTTCCGCAATCTCCATATTCAGCTCATTGTCCTCTGCAAGAAGCACACGCATTCCGGAAAGATCCACGTTCTGATCCTCTTCTTCGATTTTCTTACATTCCTGTTCCTTGAGCCCTTCAAACAGGAGCGTGACCGTAAATATGGTTCCAACTCCTTTTTTGCTCTCCACCGTAACGGTTCCGTCCATCTTGTCGATCAGATGCTTGACGATGGACATTCCCAGTCCGGTTCCCTGGGTTACACTTTTTTTATCGGTATTTTCCCGGGAAAAGGGTTCAAACAGATGGGGAAGAAATGCTGGGCTCATGCCGATCCCGTTATCCGAAATCACTGTCTGACAGGATATCAGGTTTTCCCCGATAGCCTTTATAGTCACCTGACACAGGACATATCCTCCGGCATCCGTATATTTGATCGCATTTCCCAAAATATTGATAAAGATCTGTCTGACATGCAGAGAGCTCCCAAGCACACAGCCGACTGCTGTACCTTCTGTCTGTTCTTCATATTTTAAAAGAACTCCCTTATCTGCTGCCCGGGGTTCCACAATCGTGATAATTTCCTGCCAGAGCTCTTTTAAGCAAAACGGCTCTTTCGTAAGCTGAAGGTTTTCTTCATCCAGCTTGTTAAATTCCAGTACATCGTTAATCAACTCCAGCAGATGCTTTGCCGCAACCTTTTCCTTCGCACGGTTTGCATCCACCAGCGCTCTGTCCTCCCTGTGGCGGTCGCTGATTTCGATCATTCCGATAATGCCGTTTAACGGTGTCCGGATATCATGTGACATTCGGGACAAAAATCCGGTTTTTGCTGCATTTGCACGCTCTGCCGCCTCCTTCGCCTGCTTTAACTCCTCTTCATTTTTATCAATCGCAGCGATCGAGCGCTCCGTAATATAAAAAATGATCAAAAAAGAAAGCACCAATACCAGAAACATGGTTGCTGCAACATAGATCAGATTTTGGTTCGCCTCTAAAATGTCGTAGGAAACTGCAAGATTATATTCCCCATATTTTTCATAGACCAGATACTGCTGTCTGTCACTGATTTTCACACTGGTCCGATACCGCTTTCCTTCCTGCAGGTTTCCTTCTTCCAGCCGGTCGGAATCCTGCAGCTCATAGAGCAATACATCCTGCCGCGTGGTTGCAAGCATTTTTCCTGTGGTGGCATTTAGCAGAAAAATATTCATTCCGGAGGTGATCGGCATCTGCCGAACCAGATTTTCCACGCTGGCACTGTTCATTTTTGCAAGCAGTCGGCTGGGGGTAATGCCAATCTGGATCATGGCCGTGCCGGAAGAATTCCAGACGATGGCATACATCATCATTTTGCCTTCTGCAGTATTCGGCACCATATCCTGACACATGGAAAGCGTTTTATCTGTCAGCATGGGCTTAAAATATCCCATTTGTTCGCCGGAAGAAAAGCTGTAGCCAAAATACTCCGGATTTGTTCCTGCCACGATACATCCGCCCGTATTGATAATGTGAATTTCGTCCACACGCAGCTGTTTTGCGATCTTGCGGTACTCCTCTGTGGTCTGATATAGTCTTCCTTCCATTTCAAGGAGATTTGCCACAGTCTCTGCCCGCAGCGTATATTCTTCCTTCAGGGTTTCCAGAAGTGTCTGATAGCTTTCTTTATTTTCTTCGATCACATCCTCCAGCTGCTGCAGGATCATCTCGCTGGCGATCCAGGCATTATGCCGATTGCTCAGCATCTGAAGAGAAACGCTTCCTATCCATATGATAATAAACGATGTCAGAATGATTCCGTAAATCCGTCTGGTTCGATTTCTATTTTTACTCATAAAGCGGCGCTCCCTTCGTGAACTGTACACTAAGTATAGCATTTTTTCGATGTTTTACATAGTGTCTTGTGTTTCTTTGCAGACAAGTCTATACTGACCTTGTGTAGTATTAAAAACGGAGGGTTATTTTACTTTATGAGTAAGCAGGCAGCACAAAACACAACAAATCAGATCACTGAAGGAGTCATCTGGAAGCAGCTTCTGATTTTCTTTTTCCCTATTTTATTTGGAACATTTTTTCAGCAGCTCTATAACACTGCGGATGCGATCATCGTCGGCAACTTTGTCGGCAAGGAAGCGCTTGCCTCCGTCGGCGGCTCTGCTTCCACGATTATCAACCTGCTCGTCGGCTTTTTCGTCGGGCTTTCTTCCGGTGCAACTGTTATCATTTCCCAGTATTACGGCGCGGACAACCGGCGCAGGGTCAGTGATTCCGTTCATACCGCTATTGCACTGGCAATTGCAGGCGGCATTGTAATTATGCTGCTCGGTCTTGTTTCCGCACGCTTTGCCCTGACCGCGATGGGAACGCCGGACGACATCCTTTCCCTTTCCCTGACCTATATGAAAATTTATTATCTCGGCACGATTCCGTCCATGATCTACAACATGGGCTCCGGTATTCTGCGCGCTGTCGGCGATCCCAAACGACCGCTCTATTTTCTGATCGCTTCCTGTCTGGTCAACATTGTGCTCGACCTTTTATTTGTCGCCGTGCTCGACATGGGCGTTGCCGGAGCTGCGATTGCGACGATTGCGTCCCAGTTTTTCTCCGCGATCCTGACCCTGATCGCCCTGCTGCGCACCCAGGATTCCTATCGCCTGATCGTTTCCAAAATCCGGTTTCACCGCGATCTTTTATTTGATATCATCAAAATCGGTCTGCCTGCCGGTCTGCAGTCCGCAATGTATTCGATTTCCAACCTGTTGATCCAGTCCTCCATCAACTCCTTCGGAACCGACACGATCGCCGCCTGGACCGCTTATGGAAAAGTGGACAGTATTTTCTGGATGATTATGGGTGCTTACGGCGTTTCCATCACGACCTTCGCCGGACAGAATTTCGGCGCCGGAAAATACGACCGTATCAAAAAAAGTGTCCGCATCTGTCTCGGTCTTGCTGCCGTGACCAGCCTTTTCCTCAGCTTTATCGTTTTGAATTTCGGCGGAACGATCCTGCTTTTATTCACACGCGATACCAATGTCATCAACATCTGCATCGGCATGATGCGTGTCGTTTCTCCCGCCTACATCACTTACATCTGCATCGAAATCCTTTCCGGTACCTGCCGCGGCTGCGGGGATTCCTTTTTTCCGATGCTGCTGACCTGCTTTGGGGTCTGTGTCCTGAGAATCCTCTGGATCACGATTGCCGTTCCCCTCAGACACGAGGTCGCAACAGTGACATTTTCCTATCCACTGACCTGGACTATTACATCGATCTTGTTTATCCTCTATTATAAGCGTGGAAAATGGATGCAGAAGGATACCCTGCGCAATGCACCCCAGGGGCAGGGAAAGGACGCGTAAGCACTTCCGTAAAAAAGAATATGTCGCGGCACTTTTGTCTCCTGGGATCGGACGTAAAAAACTCCCGGCAGAGCCTTTTTTAGGGGCTTTGCCGGGAGTTTCTGTTATAGAACTTTTAGCAATTGAATCAATTTTTGCGATTTCTTCGCTCTGTGATTCGTTTCTTTTACTGCAAATCTTTTAAATCCATTTTCCACTTCATAAAACTGCATCAGATGCTCTTCATTTTCTGCCTCCAGAAAAAATACCATGCCTCCGGTCATATACTGTAATTTCAGAATGGTATCAACAGCTGCCTGAAGCAACTGCTTTCCTGTAATTTTCCGATTTGCCCCATTTCTAAAATTTTTTCCCAGCTGAGCAATCAGATACGCAGAAAGTGTATATGTAAGTTCATTTTCCCGTTGCTCACTGACTCTGGCTATTTTACGTTTCGTCGTGTTACTGAACTTTTCCGCACTGACGCAAATCGGTTTAATCGCCAGCGTAAAGTAGCCTACCAGCGAAGCATCCTGACTGTGGAATACCAAATACGTTACTGACTGATTCTTCTTTGTAAATTCTATCGCCTGTTCCTTTAAAAATCGTTCAACATCGGCGTTTTTACTGCAGGAAAATTCGGAGAGAAGTTCTTTCAATTCCTCCTCTCCAAATCTTCCATTTTCTGTTGCAGCCAAATACTCACGAATGTTTAACACTGTAACCTCGTTAAGCATTTACCTCTTTTCTCTTCGCCATAAACTTTCTGATGTCTTCTGCTCCGCGCAGATGGGTAATTCTCAACTCATTTTCCGTCTTTCTGCAGAGAGATTCCATATAGGAACTTTCAATCGCATCCGCAAACAATTCTGCCTGTTTTTCTCCAGAAACCAAAAAGTTCTTTTTAATACTCGAAGTTGCTATATTTAACACCTCCCCTTATAGTATGCCGCATCCAATTATCATATCTCTATTATATGCGTTTAAAACATTTTTTCAATACAATCCAAGCTGTTTACTCTGCGATTTCCGCCGATGCTTCTGCAGCAGTTTCCTGCTTCAACACTTCCGCTGCCTGCTTTGCTCCGTCTGCGTTGATCGTGATATTGCGGTTCACTTTTGCATCATAGGTTCCTGCTTTTACAACTTCCGCAAGGTCGATGCCCACGGTTTCTTTCATGGTTTCAAACAGCTTTGTCATCACTGCCGGTACGTTTCCTGCTACCTGGTCCACACCGTTTGATCCGTCCGAACCGCCGATGATCGTGATCTTGTCGATCTGGGTCAGAGGCTCTGCGATCTTGCCTGCGATATCGGGCAGCACCTTGATCAGCATTTCCGCCATTGCCGCGTTGTTGTATTTCTGATAAGCCTGCGCACGTTTTTCCATCGCTTCCGCCTCCGCAACACCTTTGGCGCGAATCGCTTCTGCTTCGGCTTCGCCGACCATGCGGATACCTTTGGCTTCCTGTTCTTTAGAGAACAGATCTGCTTCCGCCTTCGCACGCTGCGCCTCTGCAGCCTTTTCCGTTTCAAATTTCTTTGCTTCCGCTTCTTTCTGGCGTTCAAACAGCTCTGCTTCCGCTTTCTGCTGACGTTCGAATTTCTCCGCTTCCGCTTTTTTCTTAACCTGCGCATCCAGCGATTTTTCCATCGTCTCTGCTTCACGCTGTTTTAAGAGCACCAGACGTTCCTCTTTTGCAATGTTGGCATTTGCCGCAGTTACTTCGATGGTCTTTCGCTGTTCCTCTTTCTGGATCTCATATGCCGCATCTGCTTCCGCCCGCTTGCTGTCCGCGTTTTTCTGAAGCTCTGCCTTCTGCATATCCAGCTCGTTGTTCTTGATGGCGATCTCTCTTTCGGAATTGATCCGCGCGTCGTTGGACTGACGATCCGCTTCCGCCTTTGCTACCGCGATTTCTTTTTCTGCCTCAGCCTTTGCAATCGCTGCCTTTTTCTTGATCTGGGAAATGTTGTCGATACCAAGGTCATCAATGACACCATTGGAATCCGTAAAGTTCTGCACATTGAAGCTGACAACGTCCAGACCCATGGCAGCCAGGTCAGGCTCGGCATTTTCCTTTACCAGGTCTGCGAATTTCTGACGGTCGCTGACCATTTCCTCCAGACGCATGCGGCCTACGATCTCACGCATGTTGCCTTCCAGAACCTCTCTCGCTACCTGCGCAATGTACTGGGTGTTCTGATTCAGGAAGTTTTCTGCTGCCTGCTTTAATTTTTCGGGCTCGCTGGAAACCTTGACGTTAACTGCTGCGTCCACCTGAATGTTGATGTAATCCGCCGTCGGCACCGCTGCTTCTGTCTTCACATCGATCGGGATTAGCTTTAAGCTCAGCTTGTCAAGACGTTCCAGAAACGGGATCTTGATACTCGATTTCCCGATAATGATTTTTTTGCGCAGACCGGAAATAATAAATGCCGTATCCGGAGGTGCTTTCACATACCCGGAAGCGATAATTCCAAGCAGCGCGATCACTGCGATTATGGCAACAACAGCTCCTAAACTAATTCCTGTAAACATACTCATTCTCCTTTTCTCCACCGGTCTGGTGGACTCGTAAAGTAAATAGCTTCGGTCGCTGCCAGGCGACTTTTCCGGAAAAGTGCTTTTCCCCCGGAGGGTTTTGTTTCCTATGGACACCCTTTCCAACGAAACAAAAAAACGAGGCCTCTATTACAGCCTGACAGCTGCAATAAAAGTCTCGCGCGTTTCATTTAATACGGACATCTGCAGCAAATCGATTATCATCTGGCTGCTTGTCGGGGTGACGGTTTCAAACCACCTCTCGGTGCTGGCTACTCCCTTTTATTGTTGAAATAAATTATAGCACTTTTTTATATTTTGTCAACACCCTGTCGATATATCGTTCTATCAAAGAAATGTTTGCGTCAGACCGAATACATATTTTGAGGCACCGCATTTGGAGAATATCTGGGAATGATTTATGATTTCTATTGACATAAAAATCTGCTCTGCCTATAATAATAGTAGTAGGAAAAGCGTGCTTTTCCAGTGGGCTAACACTAAAATCTGATATGCTTGTCAATCCTGTGATTGACCGTTGGCGGACAACACTAAAATCCGATATTTTTACCGGTATTTTACCGGTCGTTGGCAGACAACATTAAAATTAGCCACAAAGAGGGAGTATATAGTACAATGGTGCTATTACTCTCTCTTTCCATATCTATTATTTATGATCTTTCAGGAAAATCTATGTATATGTAGTCTAACCGTTATTCTTTATGGAGGATTTCCGAACTATTTATGAAGTTTACAAAAGAAGACGCACGTAAAAGAGTTCTGAATTGTGCGAAGCAATATCAACAAAACCTTTTGCATAAGAAGTTGCTTATCATTTTCAGAGAAAGACAGGATAATTCCATTCGGTTTATAGAAGTCATATTTCATGAGAGAAATTACCAACACCTGACCGGATTGGAACTGACAAATACAGAGGGCAAAATACTGCAGCATCAATCCAAGAACTTTTACAGAAAATGTATCGAAAACAAGCTCGGCTTAAATGAATTTCAGTTCAAATCCGATGGGACTTCCCATCTGAAACTCGCTGCGCTTCCCATATTGATGGATGTTTCAAAAATAACTAAAATCACCGGTGATTATAATAACCTCCGCCCTTATCTCTTCGTTGATAAAGTGATGGGCGGTGTAAATTTCTGCCTTGGTCTAAGCAGGGAAAATGACGTATTTATTCCCTCTTCTGCCCTTTTAGAAGATATCAAAAAGCTTACCTCCTCTCCTTCTCAGGTTCTCGCAATTTTCGAAAAAGATATCGACTCTGAGCTCTATTCCACCGTCAAACACGTTGCCAAAGGTCTTAATCTTCACCATTTAATTTTACCTCCGGAAATCAGTTCTAAAATCAGTCTGGAACATTATGTTTATCGTGGGAAATAGTTTTTTTCGTCTAAAAAACAATAGAATGCGCGCTGAGCGTGCATTCTATTGCTATTGTTTCGTTCCTCTTTTGCAAATTATTCCCCTGCAAGCTCCACGCCCATCCCGCTGCAAAGCTTCAATCCATCCGCAAACTCCAGCGTCAAAAATCCATCCGCATACGTCTGCACGCAGGGTGCTGCGCCTGCGGCGTTCTCTGCTGCCGCACCCATAGTTGTCACCACCGCTTTTTCCATTCCGGTGCGGATCCCAAGCTGTTTTAACTTCATGCTGCCGCCCAGGCATTCGATACGGATTTTGTTATCCGCAATGCTCAGTTTGCCATATGCGCCCGGCACAAACCACGGCGCGGTGAGTTCAGGCAGGGCGGGCGAAAAGCTGAGCTTTTCTCTGGGCATATCTGCCTTTAAACCAGTCAAAGACTGTAACACTGCCCAGGATGCCAGCGCACGATAGTAGTGTTCCCCACATTCCTCGTGGTTGAAGCGTCTGCCATTCTGCGTGTGCCTTCTTTCAACCGTTTCCACGATCTGAGCTGCTTCCTTGTATCTGCCGTTTTCCAGCAGGAATGATGCGAAGGAATATTCGATGCCGGACCAGTTGCTCTCCATCTGCACATTTTTCCAGGTATACAGTGTCGGGGTTGCCTGCGCCGGATAGGAGGCGTTGACCAGACCGGATTCTGTGCGGAAGTTTTCTGAAAGAATGCAGTCCGTCGCAGTGTCGATCTTATCCTGGGGCAGAAAATTGCCAAGCCCAAGCAGACGGGCATACCACTGTCCGTCTATCTGGTCCGTCATGCAGCAGTCGTCCCGCTTGTCACCATCCGCCCAGAGACTGAAATATCTGCCGTTCCAGAGCTTTTCCACAAAAGCCTTGCTGCCCTTTTCCAGCAACGCTTCCCACGCTGCTGCACGATCCTGTGCCCCGAGATCCTGGGCCATGCGCACTGCCGCTTTTAACGCTGCCAGCCACAGGCTTGCGATATAAGCGGGCGTCCCCTGCATCGCCCATGCATCGTAGGTGTTGGCTCTCGTATCATGATCCGGCAGACCGTCCCCGTCGCCGTCCAGAAGCTGTGTGTTGTCCATCGCCTTTTCGATATGCGGCCACATCCGCGCAAGGTACTCCCTGTCGCCTGTCCAAAGGTAATCTCTGCACACCAGCAGCACGAACTGCGGATTCATATCAACGCGGTCGTAGCCGTCATCCACGCCGGACAGGTCTGGGGTAAAGAAATGGTGCACACGTCCATCCTCGCGCTGGAATTTTGCACCCATCTCCATCTGTTTTTTCTGAAGGTTCGGGAAAAGCGCCAAAATGCCAAACGAACCCTGGTAAGTGATGTCTGTCGTATGGAAGCCGCAGCTGCCGTAGCCCTCCCACATGCCGAACTCGCCCCGCTTTGTCCACCAGGAGCATTTGATCAGTGTGCTCAAATGATCTGACCATGCGTCCGCCAGTTCTTTTGAAACATTCGTGCTTTTCAGTAATGTAGAAAATTCTTTTACCGCGGGAAGAATCGCTTCGCGCTCCTGATTCAGATAAGCAACAACCTCGCCCGCGTCCGAAAAACGTTTTGCGTACCAGTGCCCCTCAAAGCGTCCGGAATCGCCGAAATGGTTCGGAAAATGCCAGCCGACTGCGAACCGGATTTCTCTGCTTCCCCCGGGTGCAAGCTTACAGCGGCCGCACAGGGCAGCGTCTCCCCAGTTTTCCTGTCCGTTTTCATCCGGAAAAATTCGTTTTATCTGACGAATGCTCGCAAGGATAAACTCCCGCTTTATTTCCGGCTGTGTCAGCAGAGCTTCATCGAAACGGTGCACTCTGTCATAAGGATGTCTCACGCACGCGATCTGCAAAAGCTTTTCAAAAAGCGCATCCAGCTCCTGTTCGTCCATCAGGGAAATTTCTTCTTCCGTCAGCTCCGTTCCAAACTCCGGCAGCGTCTCCGTTCCGAGGTTCGGAAGCTTTCCGGTATCCCGAAAATCAAACAGATAGGACTCCTCCGTTACGCCGAATCTGCTGTTCATGACATAATTCTTAAAATATGGTTCAAACTCACCTAAAATCCAACTGACCTCGTCCGCCGAAACGCTCCACGCAAGACTGCCATTGGATGCGTTCGCTTTTTTGGAATCGCTTTTCATCACGATCTGTGCACAGCCTTTTTCAGTCGTCAGCTGATTTCTCAGCCGTCTCTGCTCCATTCCGCGGTTGACCGGATTTTTCAATTTGCCAAGAATCGAAACCTCCGCTTCCTGATCGGAAGGATTGGTGATTGTAAAGGTCACATAAAAGCCCGGTGTGCCTGCGAGTGCTTCCTGTCCCGGCACAAACGGGGACGCAAACTCTGCTTCAATTTTTATAGGAAGTCCGCTGTCCTCATACTGCAGCCTGCAAACCGGAAAATCCGGATTCCAGCGGATTTTTTCGATTTCTTTGTACCACGAATACATCAGTGACCGAAATTCGCCGTTGTCCCGGTCATGACAAAGTCTGCGTACAACAGGCGCCTTTCCTGCAAGCTTGGCACGAACCGTAAACGGCAGCACATGGGCGTCGTAATCATATAGCTTTTTCTGTTTCCGCACATCCGGGCTTCCCCATTTTCCCATGTTGCAGATGTCCCATTCCCGCAGCTCTCCGTTCTGGCAGATTTCCACGCTTCCCGCGCCGATTCCCCCCAGCGCCATACCGTTTTTCTGCCATCTGTAATCTAAAGTCCCCTCCATGATATTCCTCCTTTTGCAGGCAGCGTCCTGTCTGCTGTCTGACATAAGTCAATTCTGAAAGATCCCACGAATTGCTCCGCTGCAAAGCAGCTGCACAATTCTTCAAACATTCGCAATCCGCTCATGTTTGTGACCCTGGTATCTTCATCATAATCTCCCCACTTTTAAATCACAACCGGATACCGAAAAATCAAACTTCGAAAGCTGTTTTGAGTGATTTGCTACAGGTGCTTTCTATCCCGCGATAGCTCATCAGACACTCATACCGCCTGATCCATCATACCTGCCAGCCAGCCGCACCGCCTGGCCAATCGCTCCTTCCCGTCAATTCACTCCGCCAAACAATAGAATGCCGAAAAGGGATGCCGCCCGACAAAACAGCAGCTTCAAATCCCTGTTTGTCGATCCGGCATCCCTTCTCTTCTTTTCCATTTGCCTGCATGCGGTCAGTGGGACTCGAACCCACACGGTTGCCCATTGGCACCTAAAACCAACGCGTCTGCCAATTCCGCCATGACCGCTCACCGCTTCGGCAGCCGGTTGTTTCGACTGCCGAAGGTTTCTCTTTCGTATAACTTAATTATTATATCGAACTTTTGAAACTTCTGTCAAGCATTTTACGGCATCAGCTCATAGATTCCACGATTCTTGTTGTCGCGCACGGACAGCCAAAGGTAATTGTTATCATCGTCCACATCCTGGCAGACCGGTACCTCCTTGCGGTTCGAACCGGCTCCGTAGGGGCTCCAGATTCCCGCGTCCGCAAAGCCGTTCCACTCTTCCTGATTGCCGTCCCAATTTAACGTCGTCAGGTACATTTCTCCGCTGTAGAAGCCGCTGCGGAACGTTCCGATCACATTCTGGATGTAACGCTCCTTTTTGGCAGCCTTACTCATATCCAGCTCATAATGCTCCTGTCCTTCACCGTCCGGCAGGTCGTTTTTCCATTCTCCGGCATACATATGCTCGCGGTACGCGCGGTCCGACGTGGTGTCATCGTCATAATAAACGTAAAAGCGCACCCACTTGCCGTTGCCTTCGCGTTTGCCATTCGACCACTCGCCGTAGTAATAGGCGTTATCCGCATAGCAGGCGATTCCGGTTCCGTCCGGCTGTCCTGCGCTGCTGCGCTCGCCATAATAATAAAAGCTGTTTGCATCCGAAATATCCGACGACATCCTCATATACCAGGGAAGCATCGCCAGATCCTCCACCGCGTCCATATTATCCTGTTCCCAGTAACCGGACATCTCCAGAAGCATCTCTTCGTTTGTCTTGTTCGCACTCTCCGCGCCGGATAACGGATCGTTTCCACTCACCGTCCGGAGGTTGCCCTCCTGCTTGGCACCCTGACTTTCCTTCCCTTTGCCTGCGGGAAGTTTGCTGTCCGGATGCTCTGTCAGCGTCTCATCCTCCTGCTGTCCCCTTTCCGTCGTCTGCTTTTTCCCCGCTGTTGTTTCTTCCGTCTGATCCGCTGCGTCCTTCGTCTCTGATTCTGCAGACTCTGCCTGTTCCTCGCTGTACCATATCTGCGTGCTTTCCGTTTCTGCGATCTCTGCCCGTGTCTCCCTGCGCTGATGCAGCCGTACTGCGCACAGCGCGATGATAATTACCAGAAAAAGAGCAATCGCCGCCACCGGGATCAGATCCCTTTTTTTATCGTCCATGTCCGCATTTCCTCCAGTTGGTTTATTGTAACATAGGCTTTCTTTTTTTCCTATTTAAACTTTATTAAGAAAAACGAAAGCTTTTTCTGTTTCTTATATATATGCGTTTTCCTCCCTTGACATCCCTCAAAGTCCTGACTATTATGGAACAGAAAACGAATTTACCTTACACGAAAAGAGGAGTTTTATGAAAAAATGGATTGTCTGGCTGAAAAAAAGCAGTCCCTGGATTTTTCTGCTGATCGGCCCTGTTCTGAATTTTTATCTGCTGGAATGGTACACGCATAATCCGTTCCAGACCATGAAACCGTATATACAGGGGATGAATCTGGCGCTGTTTGAATTTGCAGCACTGTTTTTATTTGCACTGACCGGCAGGATCAGCCGCGCACTCGGCATCGAAACCGCCTTCTGCGCCATTTACGGTCTTGCAAACTACTTCGTCCTGGAATTTCGCGGCGCGCCCATCCAGCCGTGGGACATTCTTTCGATCTCGACTGCTGCCAGCGTCGCGGACAACTACGAATACAAATTGAACCGCACCGCAGTAATCGTGCTGATCTGTTTTGTCCTGCTTCTGGTTCTGGAATTTTTCCTGAAAAAAGGCTTTCCGAAAAAAAATAAAAAAGCCCGGATTGCCCGCGTCTGCCTCGCGCTTTCCTGCGGTCTTTTATGCTTTGGCTACACGAAAATGCTGCACAGCGAGGACATCGTCGAGCAGAAGCTTCACCTTTACAACAAGCTTTTCACTCCGACGACGATTCAATTTAAAAATGGTACTGTAACTGCGTTTTTAATGGAGCTTCAGTACATTTCTGTCGATAAGCCCTCCGGTTACAGCGCAGAAAACGCCAAGGAGCTGCTGGCATCCTATGATACCGGCTCTCAGGAAGCAGATGGAACATCCTCGGACAATGCGCAAAAGCCGAACATCATCGTCATCATGAACGAGGCGTTTTCCGATCCGTCCGTTCTCGGCGATTTTACAACGAACGAGGATTATATGCCCTTCGTGCACAGCCTGCTCGACGGCGCGGATAACACGATTTCCGGTCACTTAAATGTCTCCGTCAAGGGCGGAAACACTGCCAACACAGAATTTGAATACCTGACCGGCGCTTCAATGGCGTTTCTTCCTTATGGAAGTATCCCGTATCAGCAGTATGTGAAAAAAGAGACGCCTTCGATGGCCTCCTATCTTTCCTCCCTCGGCTACTACACGATTGCGATGCACCCGTACCGCGCCGCCGGCTGGGACAGAAATCTCGTTTATCCCAAGCTCGGCTTCGACGAGATGCACTTTCAGGAGTTTTTCACAGATTCTCCGCTTGTGCGCAAATATGTCAGTGACGAGGGCAACTATGAAAAGATCATAAAGCTCTACGAGGAAAAAGATGCGGACACGCCGCTGTTTTTATTCAACGTGACGATGCAGAACCATTCCTCCTACAGCGACTGGGCGGATTACGACAACTTTTCCCCCGATATCACGGTAGAAGGCTCGGATTCCAAGCTGCTTCCGGCGTACCTGTCCTTGATCAGGCTGTCTGACAGCGCCATCCAGAACCTGGTTTCTTACTTTGAAGCACAGGAGGAACCTACCATGATCGTCTTTTTCGGAGATCATCAGCCTGCCGATTCCGTCGTACGTCCGGTCTGGAAGCTAAACGGCAAAGATGACGCGGACTTAACCGACGAGGAAGAGGCGCTGCGCTACAAGGTTCCGTTCTTTATCTGGGCAAACTTCAATATCGAAACGGAAAACGATCTGGAAATCAGCGCAAACTATCTTGCGGCAAAGACGCTGGACGCCGCCGGGCTTCCAAAATCCGCTTACGATAACTTCCTGTCGCAGCTGCGCACGGAAGTACCCGTCATTTCAGCCAACCATGTAACGCTGTCCGACGGAACCTTTACCACTGCATCCAAGCAAAAAGATCTGCTTTATGATTATCAGACCCTGCAGTATTACCTGCTTTTTGACTAAACCGCGGAGGATTTCCTTTTTTATGAAAAAAAAGATCTGTTTCTTTTCCTTCCTGCTGCCGTTTCTTTCCATGATGGCGATTTTTATCGGCAACGGCATTTATCCCTTCGGAGATCAGAGCTTCATGCACTCCGACATGTACCATCAGTACGTCCCCTTTCTGGAAGAATTTGTCCGGAAAGTGCGCGATGGCGAACCGCTCTACTACTCCTGGCGCATCGGTATGGGCTCCAATTACCTGTCTCTTTACGGCTACTACAGTGCAAGCCCGTTCAACTGGCTGATGCTCCTTTTGCCCGAAAAATATTTAATCGAATTTATGAGCTACATGGTCGTTTTCAAAATCGGTCTGTGCGGCTTCACCTTTTCCTGGCTTTTGACAGAAAAATTCCACACAAACGACCTTTCTGTCCTGTTCTTTTCCACATTTTATGCGATGTCCGGCTTCGTTGCCGCATATAACTGGAACGTCATGTGGATGGATACCCTCGTCCTCGCTCCGTTGATCGTTCTCGGTCTGGAAAAGCTGGTCTTCGAAAAAAAATACAGCCTCTACTGCATCACCCTCGGGCTGTGCATTTTATCGAACTATTACCTTTCCATCATGGTCTGCATCTTCCTGTGCCTGTACTTTCTCGTGCTCGTGCCGAACCTGTTTGGCTCTGATGGCTGGAAAGCGTTCCGCGCAAGGCTGCTTGGCGCAATCGGACGTTTTGCTTTATTTTCCCTGTTGGCTGGCGGTCTCGCCGCCGTGCTGCTGATCCCGGAAATCGCTGCCCTGCATGCGACTGAATTTTCCGAATTCAACTTTCCGGAAAAGATCAACTGGTACTTTTCCTTCTTCGACGTAATCGCGCGGCATGCGACCGGTGTATCCAGGGAAACCGGTCTGGATCACTGGCCGAATATTTTCTGCTCCAGCGCAGTCTTTTTCCTGATTCCGCTCTATATCGTCAACCGAAAAATCCCTCTGAAGGAAAAGCTCGGCAGACTGGTATTATGCGCCTTTTTCATCGTCAGCTTCTCGGTCAATACCCTGAATTTCATCTGGCACGGTTTCAACTACCCGGATTCGCTTCCGGCGCGTCAGTCCTTTTTGTACATCCTGCTCGTGCTGCTGATGTGCTATGAGGCGTTTTCAAAGCTCGACGGCTTTACCGTGCGCGAGCTGTTTGCCTCTCTCGCCTGCGGGCTCGGTTATCTTTTGCTGGCAGGAAAGCTCGTGGAGGACGACGCCTTTACCCAGGGCACCTTTGTGCTGAGCGCCTGCCTGCTTGCTGCCTACGCGCTGCTGCTCTATGCCTGGAAAAAAGGGAAAGAAAAGCAGCCTGCCGACAGCTTCCCGTATCAGCGCGCGATTGCAATCGCCGTGCTGGCGCTGGTCGCTTTTGAATCCACCTACAACATGGCGCTGACGAGCGTTTCCACCACCAGCCGCAGCAGCTATCTGGAAAGCATTCCCGCCTACCGGGAGTTAGTTGCTCGTAATGAAGAAAAAGATTCCGGTTTTTACCGCTACGAAAAGCTCAGCCGCGTCACCAAAAATGACGGTGCGCTGGCAGGCTATCCGACAGCGTCGCTGTTTTCTTCCACCTCCAACGCGGCGGTTCAGGACTGGTACGACCGCATGGGCATGAGCGAAAGCAAGGTATTTTACTGCTTTGACGGTCAGACGCCGCTTTCCGCAGCGCTTTTAAATGTCCGCTACCTGTTTTCCCGCTCCGATGCAGAGGATTCCAGCCTCTACACGCTGATCGACGAGCAGGACGGCGTTTACCTGTACCAAAACAACTATACGCTGCCTGCGGGATTTATCCTGCAGGATGGACAGGATCTTTCTTCCTCTGATTTTTCTGAAGAGACCTCCGACCCGTTCGAGGTACAGAATCAGATGGCGGCTTCTGTTTCAACCTCCGATCCGCTCTTTGTTCCCATCGAATCAGAGGAATCCGGCAATCAGGCTTTCTTTGATGTATACACGGAGGGGCATTACTACGCTTACTGTAAAAGCTCCAAAATCGATACCGTTTCGATCTCTTCCGCCAGCGTCAACAAAACGTATAAAAAAGTCAAATATGACTATATTCTCGATCTCGGCCGTCACGAAACCGGCGACCATGTAACGCTGACCAACGACGGAGATAGCGTGCTGAATGCCGTTGTCGTGCGCCTGGATGAAGCGGTTTTGTCCCGCACACTGCAGACGCTCTCTGAGCAGCCCTTTACGGTAGATTCTTATGATTCCAGCCATCTGACCGGACATGTCGACGTCACCAAAGCCGGTCGGCTGATTTTATCCATCGCAAACGAACCCGGCTGGACGATGAAGGTGGACGGAGAAGCCGCAGACTACGATGTGTATGATGGTGTATTTCTATCCGTTCCGCTGACGGAGGGCAGCCACACGATTGAGCTTTCCTACCGCCCTGCAGGTCTGACCGCCGGTCTGATCGTCAGCCTGATCTGCCTGCTTGTGTTTATCGGAATCGGAGTTGCTCAGAAGCGTTTCAGGAAAAAAATCCTGACACCCGGCTGATTTTATGCTATAATTTTTAACTGGTGCAGCGTTTCGTAAATAACTATACCAATCGCGTAGGATGTGGATTCGAGTGTGCAGGTATAAAAACGCAGGCGTAGCGGGCTACGCTGAGGCTTTTATACCTGTGCAATCGGATTCACAGGCAAGTGAGTGGTATCGTTATTTCGAAAACGCTGTACCAGTGTTGGAACCGGAGGTACGAACAGCTACAGCTGTCCGTACCTGCACGATAAGACGTTTGATTCCTGATTCCCTGAGTGTCTGTCAGAAGCCAACGTCCGCTGCACTTTTTTTACAGATTCCTAAGATTATTGAAATATGCCGCCCTGCGGCAGAAAAGAGGTAATATGGAACACTTAATCATCCCGGGGAATTATTCCTCCGCCCTGAATCTGCACGATACCCAGATCGGTATTAAGACGGTGAAAGACTTTTTCCAGAGTCTTCTGGTCCGTCATTTAAACCTTCTGCGTGTCTCTGCTCCGTTATTCGTCGATCCCGCTTCCGGCATGAACGATAACTTAAACGGTTATGAGCGCCCGGTTTCCTTCGGCATTCTCGAGCAGAACGATTACCGCGCAGAGGTTGTACAGTCCCTTGCAAAATGGAAACGCTACGCCCTCAAGGAATACGAATTTTCTCTTGGCGAAGGTCTTTACACGGATATGAACGCCATCCGCCGCGACGAAACGACTGACAACATCCATTCCATTTTCGTCGATCAGTGGGACTGGGAAAAGATCATCGATAAAAAGGATCGCAACCTGGAAACCTTAAAGGCAACCGTCCGCGACGTTTACAAGGCGCTGCGCAAAACGGAAATGTACATGGCGATCCAGTATGATTACATCGAAGAGATTCTGCCCCGTGAGATTTTCTTCATCACCACCCAGGAGCTTGCAGACATGTTCCCGGACAACACGCCCAAGGAGCGTGAATATTTCATCACCAAAGCAAAGGGCGCTGTCTGTATCATGCAGATCGGCGATAAGCTCGAAAACGGCGAGCCCCACGACGGTCGTGCACCCGACTACGATGACTGGGCATTGAACGCCGACATCCTCGTTTACTATCCTGTTCTGGACATCGCCCTGGAGCTGTCCTCTATGGGTATCCGCGTAGACAAAGAGGCTCTGCTGTCCCAGCTGGAAAAAGCCGGCTGTCCCGAGCGCGCAGAACTTCCGTTCCAGAAAGCAATCCTCAACGAAGAGCTGCCTTACACCATCGGCGGCGGTATCGGTCAGTCCCGTATCTGTATGTTCTTCCTGCGCAAGGCGCACATCGGAGAAGTACAGTGCTCCATCTGGCCAGAGGAAATCCGCAAAGAAGCGGAAGCCCACGGAATCCAGCTGCTGTAAACAATAGAATGCTCGCTCCGTGAACCTTCCATTGTCATAAAAGAGCGAGAAAGCTGTATCGTACAGCTTCCTCGCTCTTTTTGGTCAGCACATCACACAAAGGATCTTCTTCTCGTCGCAATGCAGGCGCTGTCACCAGCTAATCTTAACTTCTTCTCTGCTCATCCTTTTTGCCGCAATGCCGCCTTTCCCTGCAGCATCCACAATAAAAACAGGCTTCCTGCTGACAGCACCAAAAACAGCACACAGGACGGAACGCTTAAAAATACGCCGCCAAAGGGCAACAGCTCTAACATCACATACACAAACAGGTTCGCAACGCTGTGGAACAGCATCGGCGCTGCAATCGTTCCATACCATTCATACACCAGCGCCAGCAGGCAGCCGATTACGGTCGCATAGACCGCCTGAACAAGATTTCCATGGAACAGACCGAACGCCAGTCCGGAAAGCACCACCGCATACGGCACTTTCAACACCTTGCGCAGCTGTCCATAGACCACGCCGCGGAAAACGATTTCTTCGCCCAGCGGCGCAAGAATGCCGTAGGAAATGATTCCCAGCCACACCGGCGTATCGAACTGCATCTCCGAAACCCTCTGAAAGGTCGGAGAGAACCGATACAATTCTGTCAATGTCAGAACGCCGTTCATGCCGATTGCAATTGCCGCCGCCAAAATCACCATCGGAACGATGGACAGTTTATCGATTTCTTTTGTCGAATGGAACCGGATCTTTTTGTGCCAGATTCCGTAACAGATTATAAATGCACCGAACGTCGAGAGTGCGCTCGCCACATTCAGCCAGAAATTGTAGGAAGAGCCCTCCAGCTCCTGCAGCCCGATGGCATACACTACCGATACCGCCGTCAAAATTACGCTGCTGATTAGGAGACTGATTACATAATAGGCAAACATCGCCAGTGCGCTGGTTCCAACTGCACTCCAGAACTGCCCGGATTTGGTCTTCGTTTTTGCAGCGCTGCCGCGGTAGCGCTCTGAAAGAGTATTCGAGCCAGTCGCCGCGCTGTTTCCTGCCTGCGTGTCTCTTCCTGCCTGCGCTCTGTTTCCTGTCTGCGTGTCTCTTCCTGCCTGCGTGCCGGTTCCTGCCTGCGTGCTGGTTCCTGCCTGCGTGCCGCCCAGCAGTACGCTTCGCAGTCCTTCCACATCCCGGACAATGATCTCCGCACCGGCATTTTCCAGCTCTCCCGGCTGTGCATACCCATACGACACCGCGATGCAGTGTGCACCGATCGCTTTCGCACCCTCCACATCGAAGCTGCGGTCGCCGATCATCACCATCTTATCCGGATCGCTTTCGCCCCGCGCTGCAAGCTGGGACAGCACCTCTGCAACCACTTCTTCTTTGTGCACTCTTCTTCCGTCCAGCTCGCTTCCGACCACGATGTCGAAATATTCCCGGATTCCGAAATGCACCAGAATATCCTCCACATAAACGGTCGGTTTGCTAGATGCAATCGCCAGCGTCGCACCGGATGCCTTCAGATCATGCAAAAGCGCTCCCATTCCGGGATACAGCACATTTTCGTATTTGCCGGTTACAGAAAACCGCTCCCGGTACTTCTCAACTGCCTCCTGCGCCTGCTCCGCCGTAAAGTTATAATATTTCATAAAGCTCTCTGCAAGCGGCGGTCCGATAAACGGCTCCAGCCGATCCAGCTCCGGTTCTTCAATCCCAAAGCTTCTGAGCGCATACTGCACACAACCGCAAATTCCCTGTTTCGGATCGCTGATCGTTCCGTCCAGGTCAAATAAAATACAGGAAAACATAACAGTCTCCTTTCATTTCTCTTCTGTTCTGCAGACAAACGCCTGCAGTCTTTCCTTATAGTGTACCAGAAAGCGCACGAAAAGGTTATGAAATTTTTGTGAAATAGAATTTTCCGTTTCCTGCATTCATAAGTTGTAACAAAAATTCGGCAGGAGCCTTCATGATCCGAGATTTCGTTCATCTGATTCAAAATAAACTGCGCCACTATGCCGTTTTTCCCTCTCTGCACAGTCTCTCCCGCTCGTCTGCATTCCAGACCGCCCTGTTTTTGCTCGGCGTCCTCGCCTTTTCCCGCGCGTGCATTTTTCTCGCCCCTCCGTCTGTAACAACACTGGCGTCCGCCTCTGTAAACGGCACGTTTATGCCCATCTGCCGTGTCGAAACCGACCAGAAAAAAGTCGCGCTGACCTTCAACTGCACCTACAGTGCACAAGACATGCAGCAGCTTTTGGAAATTCTGAAAGAAAAAAATGTGCACGCCACCTTTTTCGTTTCCGACGCCTGGGCAAAAAACTATCCGGAGCTGCTCTGTACGATTCACAACGCCGGACACGATATCGGCGGTCTGTGGACAACGCAGGCATCCCTTTCCATCCGGGAACAGACGCTCACACTGGAAAATCTCACGCAGCGAATTGATCGCCTTACCGATTCTGAAACGACGTTGTTTCGTTTTGAAGACGGAAACTATGACAACTCTGCTATCCGGCTCATCCAGGAAGCCGGCGGTTATCCGGTGCAGTGGAACATCAATTCCATGGACTGGAAAGACTACGGGGCACAGGACATCCTCCATCGGATTTTAAACAGTCGCCAACTCCAAAACGGCTCTATCCTCCTGTTCCATACCGGAACCGTTTATACCGCACAGGCACTTCCCGACCTGATCGACAATCTGGAGGATCAGGGCTATCAGCCACTTCCCATCTCCGAGCTGATCTGGAAGCACTCCTATTATATGGATGCAGACGGCGTACAGATTCCGAAGACGGAACCGTAAAATGGAATCCTGCGATACAAAGACCGGGAAGAACGCATCCACTGCATTCTTCCCGGTCTTTGTATACACAAGCTCTGCTGCACGGTTTTATCGCAGAGCGTGCATTCTATTATTTCTTTTCTTCTTTTTTATCTTCTTTTTTCACTTCCAGCATAGACGTACAGTACGGACAGCGGGTTGCCTCTGCCGCAACCTTGCTTCTGCAATAAGGGCACATTTTCACAGCAGGTTTTTCCGGCTCCTTCTTTTTGCCAAGACCAGCCAGCGCATTCATCCCTTTTACCATCAGGAAAATAATCACTGCCATTATGATGAAATTGATCACTGCGGTCAAAAATGCACCATAGCGGATTTCCACATCCCCGACCATCACAGACAAATACGTCAGATCTGTATTGGCAAACAGGCCGATCAGCGGTGAAATCACATCGTTTACCAGCGAATTGATGATCGCCTGAAACGCAGCACCAATGATAACGCCGACTGCCAGATCCATGACATTTCCTCTCAGCGCAAATTCCTTAAATTCCTGCAACAGTTTTTTCATAGTGGTATCCTTTCTTTTGTTATGTTATACTTTGGGACATGAAACGAAGAAATTTATCCCATTTAAAACTTACAATCTTTTTGATCCTGCTCGCTGTCCTGATTTTTGCAGCGGCAGCCCTGATCCTGAAAACCATAAAAAACGCTTCCACTCAGGTGCTCTCCTGGTCGGAAGCTGTTGAAGCCGTTTCCTCAGAACCTGTCAAAAATGTGCAGCCATCCTTAAGTGTCCCCACGCAGATTACCAAAATCGGTGACGATTATTTTCTGGTGGACTGCTATCACAATCAGATTCTGACCTCGAAAACACCGGATGCTCTACTTACCGACTGGTATGTAATGACCGATCAGATCAACCGCGGGCACACTATTGCAGGAGACGGCACCGTTTATCTTGCAGATGACACCGAAAACAACCGCGTCCTCATCTTTGAAAAACAGGACGGACAGTTTTACCTTACCCAGCTTTTCAACGAAATCGGCACTCGCCCGCATTACGTCGTCTATGATGAAACGGAAAAACGTTTTTATGTACTCAGCTCCATGACCGGACAATTGTACGTCTTTTACCGTCCCGACCCGGACAGTCCCTCTGTTGCTCTCGAAAAAATCCTCTCTGTGCCAGAGCTGGATCAGATTTATGTCCGCTCCTTTACAATCGACGGCGACGACCTGTACTTTGTTTCCGGCAATCAGTCGATTCTGCGCACCCGCAAAAAAGACCTGAAGATCCTGGAACGGTTCCCGGTTCCTGCCGAAATCTCCGGCATGATCCAGCTGACACACATTCAGGACTGGTTTTACATCACCGTTTCCACCGACCTTACCGACAATCAGGATTATGCGACGATCCTGCGCGTGCAGGATTTAAACGATCTTTCTTCCGGCAGCTGGGAGGATATTTATGACAACTTTGCCGGAGGCGGAACGCCTTATTATATCTCTTCCTTTGACGGACATTATTATCTGACGGAGCACAGGATTCCCGGACACAGCGTCTGGCAGTTCGATGTCATCGACAACGCACTGACAGACATCCGCGCCCTGTTTTAGGACTCATCGACCGTTTCTGATCGTCTTGCGTTTCGAAAGCCCATGTTTCGTACTTTGCTTTTTAGTATATCTGTTTCAGCTTTCCTGTACAATCCTTTTATCGCGTTCCCGCTTTGAAAAAACGCAGCCGCAATAATCCTGACGGTACAGGTCGTACTGGCGGCTTAACTCGATGGACCTTAAATAGCCGCCCTTTTTCTTAAAATCCGACGGCAGGCACGCCACATGATATTCCTCCGCCAGTCGGCTGCCGATTTCGTTGAGCTTCTGCGCATTTTTCAGCGGACTGATCGTCAGCGTTGTTGTAAAAAAATCATAGCCGCCCTCTGCCGCCAGCCTCGCCGCTTCCCGCAGCCGCAGCTCGTAGCAGATAAAGCAGCGCTCTCCGCCCTCCGGACAGTCCTCCAGCCCTTTCGTCGCCTCGAAAAATTTTTCCGGCTCGTAAGTGCCCTCCAAAAGTGCGATCTGGTTCAGCATTTCAGACCCTTTCGCCTCTTCATTCAGCGTGCTCACCAGACGTTTTAATTCCTCCACCCGATGCCGGTATTCCTCCAAAAAGCTGATGTTTGGATTGTAATAAAATACCGTCACGTCGAAATACTGCCGTAAATATTCCAGACAGTAGCTGGAGCACGGCGCACAGCAGCTGTGCAAAAACAGCCGCCGGTGATGATCCGGAAGCTTATCGATCAGGTGTTCCAGTTCTTTTTGATAGTTAATTTTGTTCATTTCTCCTCTTATTCACATGCAAAAAAGTTTTATATTTTAACCATTTTCTTCTGCATCGGGATCTTCTGATTTACTTTTCCTCGTTTTTCCTGCCGAACTTTTTTACATACTCCTGCGCTTCTGCCAGAGAAATGTTCAGCTTTTTCTGTAATCTTGCAAGAATCTCTTCTTCTGAAATCCCAAATTCATATCCAGTCTCAATAATTCCTTTGGCTTCTCCTTCTGCTATCCCCTCACGCCTCGTCTCTTCAAACACGGTGCACATATCAGCATCTCCTTTCCTGGCAATTTTATTATAATCTATTTTACAGTTTGCCGCACCCGCAGCAGTCATAATCACTGTCTTTTCCACTCGATGCTCTCTAGCGTAGTTTATCGCCCGATCTCTTGTTTCCTGAAGCTTTCCATTCCGATCCAACAGAATACCGAGCAGATTAAACAGATCCCGGTTGTTGATATTATGCAGCTTCAGATCATTTTTTCTCGCTTCCACGAGGTGCATCCGGTAATCATTGACAAATGGCTTCATTTCCTCTGAAATATGCAGCATCCCATGCAGAGACACCGCACCGTCCCACGGCTTTTCCCCATAATAAACAACAACTGTTATAACAGGAACCAGCCGATCATCCTTTTTCATTTTTGACAGATATTCCTCTTCTGTCAAGCTCTTTGCTGTTTTATACTTTGCCGCATTGTCCACATATTGCTTCTGATAAGCTGCATAATCATACCCCATTACCCGCATGGGCATCGCATAATGAATATGCTCCTGTCCTTCCATTCCCAGTATAACAAATTCCACGCCATATACGGTAGACTTTTTTCGAATTTTGACCGTATCTCTCGACGCTCCGATGCTTTCCGCATATTCTTTATGCTCCAAAACGGAGGATTCCTCCGTATCCAAATCGCATTGTTCCATAATAGTCCTATCTTCGTACTACCTTAAAAGGTACTACCCCATAACCACGAAGACCCCACAGAAGAGATTTCTCCCTTCTGTGAGGTCTTCGGAATTATTCATGACAATAGAATGCTCGCAGAGCGTGCATTCTATTGTTGTTTACAGCCTTTTACTTAAAGTATGCCACACCGGACTCGAAGATCTTCAGATCCTGTTCGCCGTAGATATTCTGTGCAACGCTTCTGTCGCGGCGCTCGGAGTGCGCCATTTTGCCCAGGATACGTCCATCCGGAGAGGTGATGCCTTCGATCGCACTGTAGGAGCCATTGATATTCCATTCTTCATCCATGGAAATCCTTCCTTCCGGATCGGAATACTGGGTTGCTACCTGTCCGTTTGCAAACAGCTTGTCAATCCACTCCTTCGGAGCTACGAAACGTCCCTCACCGTGGGATGCTGGATTGACATATACTTTTCCAAGCTCAGCGCCCTGCAGCCAGGGAGACTTGTTGGAAACCACCTTGGTGTATACCATCTTGGAAATGTGACGGTTGATCGTATTAAAGGTCAGAGTCGGAGAATCGTCCTTCTGTCCGACGATTTCGCCGTAAGGAACCAGACCGAGCTTAATTAACGCCTGGAATCCATTACAGATACCAAGACATAAGCCATCTCTTTCCTTCAGAAGCTTCATAACCTCTTCTTTGATCTTCTCATTCTGGAATGCTGTTGCGAAGAACTTTGCGGAGCCATCCGGCTCGTCGCCTGCGGAGAAGCCGCCGGGGAACATGATGATCTGAGCCTGGCTGATCTCTTTTGCAAACGCATCGACGGAAGAACGGATGTCCTCTGCGCTCAGGTTTCTGAATACATGGGTTACAACCTGTGCACCTGCGCGTTCAAATGCTTTTGTGCTGTCGTATTCACAGTTCGTTCCGGGGAATACCGGGATGAATACGGTAGGCTTCGCTACTTTATTCTTGCATACATAAATGTGATTCGTCTCATACAGGCCGGTTTCTACTGCGTCCGTGTCCTTGACTGCCTTTGTAGGGAATACCTTTTCCAGAGGCTTCTTCCACGCATCCAGCGCCTCTTTTTCGGAAAGGGTCATGTTTCCATAGGTAAATACCGGATCTGCCGTTACCGTGCCGAGCAGCGTATAAGCAACATCCATATCCGCCAGACGGTCTGCCGGAACTTCTGCCACCAGATCGCCAAGGCCGTTTGTAAACAGCTCCTCTGCAGAAACCGTTTCCTCAATTGCAACGCCAAGTCCGTTACCGAATGCCATGCGGGACAGGGCTGCTGCCACACCATAACTGTCCAGTGCATATGCGGAAACGATCACGCCCTTGCCCATCAGCTCGGTAATCTTTGCATACAGTGCCATTACCTGCTCATAATCCGGCAGATCGTAAGCATCCTTCTGAATGGAGAAACGAACCAGACGGTTTCCAGCCTGTTTTAATTCCGGGCTGATAACATCTTTTTCCTTTGCAACATCCACAGCGAAAGAAACCAGCGTCGGAGGTACGTCGATATCGTTAAAGGTTCCGGACATGGAATCCTTACCGCCGATGGACGGAAGTCCGAATCCCATCTGCGCGTCATAAGCACCCAGCAGCGCCGCAAAAGGCTGGCTCCAACGTTCGGGATCCTGGGTCATGCGGCGGAAATATTCCTGGAAGGTAAAGCGGATTCCGGAGAAATCGCCGCCTGCCGCTACGATTCTTGCCATTGATTCCACAACTGCGTAAATTGCGCCGTGGTAAGGGCTCCAGGAGGACAGATACGGATCAAAGCCGTATGCCATCATCGTTACCGTATCGGTCTTTCCTTTCAGGACCGGAAGCTTGGCAACCATCGCCTGGGTCTCGGTCAGCTGATACTTACCGCCGTAAGGCATCAGCACGCTGCCTGCGCCGATGGAGGAGTCAAACATTTCCACAAGACCCTTCTGGGAGCAGACATTTAAATCCGACAGCAGCGCTTTCCATGCCTTTTTCAGATCGCCGGCTTTTACGGCTTCCTTTACAGCAGGAACTGCATACTGCTCAAAATAGTTATCTTCTTTCGACGGAACATCTACAAAAACATCGGTTTCCTGGTGTGCTCCGTTGGTATCCAGAAATGCTCTGGACAGGTTTACAATGCTCTTGCCGCGCCAGTTTAAAACCAGACGGGGTTCTTTGGTTACAACCGCAACCGGAACTGCCTCCAGGTTCTCTTCTGCAGCATAGCCTAAGAAGGTATCAACGTCTTTCGGAGAAACAACGACTGCCATTCTCTCCTGAGATTCGGAGATTGCAAGCTCTGTGCCATCCAGACCGGCATACTTCTTGGGAACCTTATCCAAATCAACGGTCAGACCATCTGCCAGCTCGCCGATGGCAACAGAAACGCCGCCTGCGCCGAAGTCGTTACACTTTTTAATCAGACGGGAAACTTCTTCTCTGCGGAACAGTCTCTGAATCTTTCTTTCGGTCGGAGCGTTACCCTTCTGCACCTCAGCACCGCAGGTTTCGATACTCTTTTCCGTATGCACCTTGGAGGAACCGGTTGCGCCGCCGCAGCCATCGCGTCCGGTACGTCCGCCCAGCAGGATGATGATATCGTCCGGATCGGAGTTTTCACGGATGACGTTGCGTCTCGGAGCCGCACCCATAACCGCGCCGATCTCCATACGCTTTGCAACATAATCGGGATGATAAATTTCTTTTACATAACCGGTCGCAAGGCCGATCTGGTTGCCGTAGGAAGAGTAACCGGATGCTGCGCCGCGCACCAGCTTTTTCTGGGAAAGCTTTCCCTTTAAGGTGTCCGCAACCGGAACGGTGGGATCCGCTGCACCGGTCACGCGCATTGCCTGATATACATAACCTCTGCCGGAAAGCGGGTCGCGGATTGCGCCGCCCAGACAGGTTGCCGCACCGCCGAAGGGTTCGATTTCGGTCGGGTGGTTGTGGGTTTCATTTTTGAAAAATACGAGCCATTCCTCGGTGACAGGACCATCGCCGTAGTCCATTTCAACGGGAACAATAACGGAACAGGCGTTGATTTCATCGGACTGCTCCATATCCTCCAGCTTGCCCTCTTTTTTGAGCTTACGCATTGCCATCAGTGCAAGATCCATCAGGCAGACAAACTTATCCGGACGGTCTTTAAAGATCTCCGCACGCGCATCCAGATAGCTCTGGTAGGTTTTTTCCATCGGTTCCCGGTAAAAACCATCTCCGAATGCGACATTTTTCAGTTCAGTGGAAAACGTCGTATGACGGCAGTGGTCAGACCAGTAGGTATCCAGCACACGGATCTCCGTCATGGAAGGATCTCTCTTTTCCTCGCCTGCAAAATACTTCTGGATATGCTTGAAATCCTGCAGGGTCATCGCAAGACCAAGAGAATCGTACAGCTGCTTTAATCCGTCTGCATCCAGCGTAGTAAAGCCGTCTAAAATCCTGACATCTGCAGGCTCTGCAAACTCGGTTACGAGCGTCTTTGGCTTTTCCATACCGGTCTCTCTGGAATCCACCGGGTTAATGCAGTAAGCCTTGATCTTGTCAAATTCTTCGTCTGTCAGATCTCCTGTAATCAAATAAGTAACTGCGGTACGGATAATCGGCTGCTCCTCCGCTTTTAAAAACTGAACGCACTGTACGGCAGAATCTGCACGCTGGTCAAACTGTCCCGGCAGATATTCAACGCTGAATACGCGTCCGTTTGCAGGGATTTCGATCGTCTCGCGATACAGAATATCCACGGGCGGCTCGGAAAAAACAGTACGGCATGCCTGTTCAAAAACCTCATCACTGATATTTTCCACATCATAACGAATGAACATCCGGACATCTTCGATCCCTGACATATTCAGATAACCGATCAGATCCTCCTTCAGTTCCTGTGCCTTAACCGCGTAACCGGTCTTCTTTTCCACATAGATCCGTCTTACGTTTTCCATTTGTCCTCCTTTTGCCGCACAGGCGGCATTTTACGTTTCCAGCTCAGTCTTACCAATTCTATCACAAAATTTCTTTTCATGGTAGCAAAAGTGTCGATTCTGCTCAAGTATCGTCGGCATTACTATTTTCGGACAGATTTTTTGTTTTCGTGTGTGCATCTTTTTCATGCAGCGGCCGCGGCAGATCCCAACAGTAATGTGTCGCAAGCACCCGGATCACAATCACCACCGCAGTTCCTGCTGCCAGCGCCAGATACAGATGGATATGGATCAAAAGCACACACACCAGTGCGCCCGCAAAAGCCGCCATTGCATAGATATGCTTATACAGGATAAACGGCATCGTATCCGCTAAAATATCCCGGATCAGACCGCCTCCGATACCTGTCATCATGCCCAAAAATACTAAAAAGAAGATCCCGTCATAGCCCTCGCCGTGTGCGGTATATACGCCGAGAACAGTAAAAATCCCAAGTCCAACCGCATCACAGTAATTCATAACCTGCTCATAAATCGTCAGATAACGGCTCGTCATGATCTCCTGCTTTCCATAGACAAGTAAAAATAAAAGAGTGGAAGTTCCCAGCGCCACCAGCGCATAAACCGGATCCCGGAATGCTCCCGGCGGCGTCCGCCCCAGGATAATATCCCGGACAATGCCGCCTCCGACTGCAACACACAGTCCCAGCACCAGTACCCCGAACAGATCCAGATTTTTGCGGATACCCAGCATTGCCCCGGACGATGCAAAAGCGATCGTCCCGATGATCTCCGCCGTAAAAATAATCGGATTTTCCATGATCTCCTGTCCCTAGTTCCTTTTTTGTTAATACAATAGAATGCACGCTGTGCGAGATTCTATTGTCATGAATTATGGCAGGCCGTATTCAGCCGAATGGGCGTATTCTGCTGCTTTATAGTATCCTGCGCCGCACTGCAGACGGAGCCACCCCATATTTTTTCTTGAACAGCTTGCTGAAATGATAGGCATCCTCATAGCCGACCTGCGCCGCGATTTCCTGAATGCTCATTTCCAGATTCTGCGTCAGCAGGTTATAGGCCTTGGTCAGACGAATATCAATCAGATAATGAATCGGCGTGTTTCCGGTTTCCGCCTTGAAAATCCTGGACACATAAAAGGTGCTCAGATACATATTGCCGGCGATCCGGTCAAGAGAGATTTTCTCTGCATAATGATCCTCAAAGTAATCCGTGATCTTCTCCACGAGATATTTCCGGTTCGCGGATTCAAAGGAGCATCCGCCTGCCTTCTGCGGCTTACCGGTCTCTTCTTCTTCCCGCAGCAGCAAAAGAAGCATTTGCATGGCATACGTCTTCATCATATAATAGCGCCCGATCCGGCAAAGCTCCTGCTCTGCCTCCATTGCCATACAGAGCTTGGAAAGCTTACGCTGCAGCTCTCCCTCCGTACGAAATACCGGGCAATTCCCCGGTAGTGGAAAGTGGTTGCGCCCAAGCCCCGCCAGATTTAAATCTGTCAGCCCCACGTAAAATTCCGCAACCGGCGTTTTATGCTCTCCCGCCAGGCTTTGATGATAGACTCCTTCATTGATGACCAGCAGGTCACCCTCTTTTACTTCATATATAGTATCGCCGATTCTGTGCTTTCCTGTCCCGGATTGAATATAACACAGCTCCAGATGCTCATGGCAGTGATAGTTCGGCTCATCCTCCACACGTGTTCCCTTCCACATAAACAAGAAGGTCGGATTTAACTCCTCCTGAAATACCGTGTTTTCCCGTTCCATATCCACCAGCTTCCTTCCCGGATGCCTGAAATTTATCTTTTATTTTCCTGCAACATCCCACAAAAACATTTAACGTAACTGTTCAGTTCCCTCACAGTTACCATTTAACAACATTTTACATGAAACCTGCAAGATTGTACATTCCAAATAAAATATTTTGCGATACACTTTTTTTATCCATGATCTATCAAAGCCCATGGATACTTTTTTAAGGGAGGAAAAAAGGAAATATGACACCAATGAAATGGTTCTGGGGATTTCTCAGAAAGTACCGCTTCAAGCTTCTGGGCGGCCTGATCCTGACGACTTTCATTTCCGTTCTCGCCATCGTAAACCCTTACGTTTCCGGTATGATCGTAGATGATGTCATTCAGGGCGGTCAGTATGACCTGCTTTGGAAGCTTGTTCTCATCCTGCTTTTCGTTACGCTGGTCCGCGGTGCCCTGCGTTTCTTTTATCAGGTTATTTTCGAGGTATGCTCGCAGGGCGTGCTCTACGACATGCGGGACGTTGTTTACCGCCGCCTTCTGACAGAGGACTTCGCCTTTTACAGCAAGAAAAAAACAGGCGACCTGATGAGCCGTCAAACCGGCGACATGGAAGCAATCCGCCACTTCGTTGCTTACATTATCTATCAGGTTTACGAAAATATCCTGCTGTTCTGCTTTGCGCTCTTCATGATCTTTACGGTAAATGTGAAGCTGGCGCTCTGCATGCTGATCGTTCTGCCCTTTACAGCCATCACCACAGCAAAACAGTCCAAAGAAGTTCGACCGACATTCCAGCGCATCCGCGACTGCTTTTCTTCCCTGAATGCCTTCGTTCAGGAAAATGTCAGCGGCAACCGTGTCGTAAAAGCCTTTGCCAAGGAAGACTTTGAAATTGAAAAATTTAATAAGGAAAACGATGCCTACATGGACGCACAGTTGAACTCCTCAAAGGTCTGGATGAAATACCTTCCGATCTTCGAAGTTCTGGCATATGTCTTAAACGTTGTCCTGATGCTCTACGGCGGCTGGATGGTAATTACCGGAGAAATGACAATCGGTAACCTCGTAACCGTCAACGGTTATCTGTGGATGTTAAACGCTCCGCTGCGTATGGCAGGCTGGTGGGTCAATGATACCCACCGTTTTATCACCTCCGTAGAAAAAATTTACACAACCTATGTGGAAGAGCCTCTTGTAAAAATGCCTCCTGTGCCGGTTTCCCGCAAACATATGGAAGGAAATGTTGAATTTAAAGATGTTTCCTATACGGCAGATGATGAGGATATCGTAAAGGATATCAGCTTTTCTGTGAAAAAAGGACAGACAGTCGGCATTCTCGGTTCCACCGGTGCCGGCAAATCCACCATCATGAACCTGCTGTGCCGTTTTGTCGACGCGACCTCCGGCGAGGTTCTGGTAGATGGCGTAAACGTCAAGGACTGGAACCTTTACGATCTGCGTGACAACATCGGCATGGCAATGCAGGATATCTTTCTTTTTTCTGATACAATTGAAGGGAATATTGCATACGGTCGTCCGAACTGTACATTTGAGGAAATTCACGAAGCTGCTGTCATGGCAGATGCCAACCATTTCATCAAGGCTATGCCCGAAGGCTATGATACCATCGTCGGCGAGCGCGGTGTCGGACTCTCCGGCGGTCAGAAGCAGCGTATTTCCCTTGCGCGCGCCCTGTTAAAGAAACCGTCCATCCTGATTCTGGACGATACTACTTCCGCCGTTGATATGGAAACAGAAAGCTATATCCAGCAGCAGCTCGGCAAGTTAAACGGCCAGTGCACGATCTTCGTCATCGCCTACCGTATTTCTTCCATTAAAGACGCTGATCAGATCCTGGTTATGGATAACGGGCGGATTATCGAACACGGAACGCATCAGGAGCTGCTTGCAAATGACGGCTACTATGCAAGCGCGTTCCATCATCAATACGGTGAGCTTCCTTCCAGAGAAGAACAGGAAGAATACCGTCAGGTTACAGCCAACGAAAGGAAGTGAGAACTCATGGCACGAAATAAATATGATGTGGACGAAGTCCTGGAAGATAAATTTGACCTCAATCAGTTAAAACGTCTGCTCGCTTATCTGATTCCTTACCGGAAACGGTTTGTCAGTGTCGGCTTCATGATGCTCTCCGCTTCCGCTTTTACCATGCTGATTCCGCAATTTTTTCAGAAGGTCATGGACGTCTGCATCCCGAACAAGGACATGAAGGGAATCGCATTTTACAGCTTTTTGACACTGCTTGCCGCATTTTACAGTGCCTTCAGCCTTCGCTACAAGATCAAATACACTAACCAGATCGGACAGCAGATCATTCACGACATGCGCTATGATATCTTTGAGCATCTGCAGGAGCTTCCGTTCTCCTACTATGATGACCGCCCCCACGGTAAAATTCAGGTGCGTGTTGTAAACTATGTCAACAGCATCAGCGACCTGCTTTCCAACGGTATCTTAAATACCATCACCGACCTGTGCAACCTGGTGTTTATCATCGTTTTCATGCTGATCTTAAATGTCCGGCTGACGCTTGTATGTCTCTGCGGTCTTCCGATCCTCGCGATCGTTATCGTTGTCATCAAGAAAAAACAGCGTACTGCATGGCAGGTTCAAAGCAATAAGCAGTCCAACTTAAACGCGTACATTGCTGAAAGTATCAACGGGATCCGTGTTACCCAATCCTTCGTCCGGGAAGACGTGAACAGCGGTATTTTCAACAACTTAAGCGGCAGCTACCGGAAATCCTGGATGCGCGCCGTTATGTTCAACTTTACGATGGGTCCCAGCATCGATATCATTTCAATAATTACAACTGCAGCGATCTATGTGCTCGGTGTCAGCTGGATGATCAACGGCGAAACCGGCATTACCGTCGGTGTGCTGGTCGCTTTTACTGCTTATATCGGACGTTTCTGGGCACCGATCAACACGCTGGCTGGCTTTTACAACTCTCTGCTGACCGCGATCTCCTATCTGGAGCGTATTTTTGAAACTATCGACGAGCCGGTTGTGGTCAAAGACCGGGAGGATGCAGTTGAAATGCCTCCGATCCACGGAGATGTTGCCTTCGACCACGTTACCTTCAGCTATGAGCCTGGCGTTCCGATCTTAAAGGATGTTTCCTTCCACGCAAACCAGGGGCAGTCGTTTGCAGTGGTAGGCCCCACCGGTGCCGGCAAAACAACCCTGGTGAATCTGTTGAGCCGCTTCTATAACGTAGATTCCGGGCGGATTTTAATCGATGGCGTCGATATCGCAGGCGTTACCATCCGTTCTCTCCGCAAACAGATGGGTGTCATGATGCAGGACAGTTTCATTTTCTCCGGCACAATCATGGATAACATCCGCTACGGCAACTTCAGCGCTACAGATGAAGAGGTCATCCGGGCTGCAAAAACGGTCTGCGCCCATGACTTCATCATGGAAATGGAAAACGGTTATCAGACACAGGTAAATGAACGGGGAAGTCGTCTGTCCGCCGGACAGCGCCAGCTGATCTCCTTTGCCCGCGCACTTCTGGCTGACCCGAAGATCCTGATCCTGGATGAGGCAACCTCCAGTATCGATACCGAAACAGAGATCATCCTGCAGAAGGGCTTAAATGAACTGCTGAAGGGACGTACTTCTTTCATCATCGCACATCGTCTTTCCACGATTAAAAATGCTTCCTGCATCATGTATGTGGATAAGGGAACGATTCTGGAAAAAGGCACACATGATGAGCTGATGGCCCAAAAAGGAGAATATTACAAGCTCTATATGTCCCAGTATGCATCGCTGATGTGAGTGAAGAGTGCTGGTCGCTAAATTCGACATTGCAGGTGTCTGTGCCTGCGCAAGACGGCTAAATGCTTGAATACCTGTTATTGGAAAAATATCCCCCAGCGCGTCGCGGTTTATATGATAATCGCGGTAACGCTGGGGATGTTTTTGGGGGAAACATTATTTTTTTCTATCTATCTTTATCTTTTTCATTTGGGATAAAATTGCTGTTTTTATGCTCTCATTTAAATATACCGGGTTCAGGTTTCGTTTGAAATAAGCCAAATAAGTTCCTTTTGTTTCTTCTATCAAAAGCGCTGTAAAAAAACGCTCCCAGCTAAAATAGTTCCTGCTTTCCACATATTCAGATGGATTCTTCAAAATCTTCTCCATCGCAGCATTTTTTAATACTCCTGCTGATAAAATCAACCATTCGAATGATTCCGGCAAGTATAATACGATATTTTTTCTGCTCTCCATCAATCGCATAACCCGATCCATTTCAGAACCAAACGCAGCACCATCTGCAATGACAAGAATCTTTTCATTCTTATGCACTTTCAAATAACGGAAAATATTGGATTTCCCATTCAGGGTTTCACACGTCAAACCGTTTTCTCTGCACACTGCGTCAAAAAACTGATATCCCGAATTACTGTCTTCTGTAACAACAGCCTCCGGCTCTATCTCACCTTTCGTTTCATCTAAGTTATATATTCTGTAAAACTCGTGATAGATCTGCTTCAGTGTTCCATATTTTCCAGAAGTCCGGATTCCATAAATTTCTTCCACACTATAGGGCAACGCCGGAAGAGACTCTCTCGACACAATAACATAATAATTATCCGTATTTTGAATGACACCTGCAAATTCTTCTGCTTTTACAAAGGTATTTCCTTCATCGATAAAAACAATACTGTCAGTGATTCCAGCCAATTGTTCTTTCCATAAAGCGCCCTCCAGCACATAACACTTTTTATCACTGATCAACTCTACCGGGCTTCCTAACGGATCATTTTCATGATCCTGTATCATCTCAATCAATGTCGTTTTCCCAGTCGCACTGTCTCCACGAAGTATCGTCAAATTACGCCGTAATTCAAATTCATATTTCTGTCGCTTCGTTGAAACGACAATCCTATGCTTTCCCTTCATACCCTAACTCTCCGTTATACAAATTCTCCTGCTATCGGTACCAGCTCTTCCATCGAATGAACGATCTGATCTGTATTTAAAATACGAATCTTGAATGGTTTCTTTCCAAAATTCATCAAATGACGCAGATTAATCGTTCGATCCTCCTCTTTTGCTATTTCTAACAGCCACTTTGCGCAGTTGTCGCCGCAGGTAGACGCATTGAACACCTTATCTTTTTCGAATTTAACAAGAATCAAAGTCTTTACCCCACCCGATAATCCAACCGGCGGTATCTTTCCAGAAACGGGACTGTCTATTACCCCGCTGTCCATTACGGTCGATTTGTCCACGTCTAGAATCATTTCCTTTACAAAAGGATCTACAATCCATTCATCTTCATAATCATATTTAAAATAACCTGCCGTATTGTAAACAGCTTCTTTCATATCTCCATAAAAAATGTTCAGCATTTCTTGTCCTCTCTTTTTACCATACTAGATTTTTGATATCCCGTAGAGCCTTTGATGTAAAATTTTAAAATATTGCCTTTTATTTAAATATGATACCTCAAAATACTGGAGGATTTCAATACATCTCATGTTTCTATTAATCCAGAGCTGGTTGCAGAGCTGATGCAGAGCAGGAGAATTTCAATACATCTCATGTTTCTATTAATCTGCAACTGCAGAGCCGTGAGGAGATGCAGTTGGCAATATTTCAATACATCTCATGTTTCTATTAATCCGTTGCAGACACTAGAGTACGCTCAGGCATTGTAATTTCAATACATCTCATGCTTCTATTAATCTATACGGAACAAGACGTTTTTCCTGAACTCAAAGTAATTTCAATACATCTCATGTTTCTATTAATCCCCTCTCCTTCTCCGGAATGGGTCACATACGATAACATTTCAATACATCTCATGTTTCTATTAATCTATGCGGTCCCCTCCGCGAAAAGCGTTCGGAGGCACATTTCAATACATCTCATATTTCTATTAATCACGACAACGTTATACGTTTCGCTCTCCATATCTATATTTCAATACATCTCATGTTTCTATTAATCCATATCCGAATGGAGCAGGGACAACCAGAACGCTATTTCAATACATCTCATGTTTCTATTAATCTCTCTTTGTACCCGATTCATGTTTATGTCCATCATGATTTCAATACATCTCATGTTTCTATTAATCTCAAACCATGTCCCTGACACCACTCTACTGCATTCATTTCAATACATCTCATGTTTCTATTAATCGATTGGATTGGATTACGGGGACTATTGCAATCATCATTTCAATACATCTCATGTTTCTATTAATCGGCTTTTCATCGCTTCCCCGACATCTGCATCATTTAATTTCAATACATCTCATGTTTCTATTAATCCCGTGGTGCAGGTCAACCACTACAGCGGCACTGAAATTTCAATACATCTCATGTTTCTATTAATCCTTCGATATCTGTATGCGTACCCTCTTCTGCCAGAATTTCAATACATCTCATGTTTCTATTAATCTTGTCCACCAGTACAATATCCGGATGTTTTTTGCATTTCAATACATCTCATGTTTCTATTAATCTCAAACCATATCCCTGACACCACTCTACTGCCTTCATTTCAATACATCTCATGTTTCTATTAATCCAGAGATGGGAATTGTACAGACATTCAAAAGGTGGTTATTTCAATACATCTCATGTTTCTATTAATCATACTGGAAGCATTGCCACAACGTGCGTGGTTAGAGATTTCAATACATCTCATGTTTCTATTAATCAGGTATCCCATCAGATCACGATGGATAAGGAACATCTATTTCAATACATCTCATGTTTCTATTAATCGCGTCATGCGTGGTCAGACTGTCCAGAATTACCTGCATTTCAATACATCTCATGTTTCTATTAATCCATCCTGCAATTGCGGGGAGTACGACCGTTTTTATCATTTCAATACATCTCATGTTTCTATTAATCCTGCGCGCAGCAATGGGGCTGCCGCCGGTAAAAAGATTTCAATACATCTCATGTTTCTATTAATCTTTAAGGTCTGGGTTCCGCTTGTTACCGGATGCACCATTTCAATACATCTCATGTTTCCATTAATCGAGTCTAAAAGTTCCTATATTTCAGGCTTTAAAAATTTCAATACATCTCATGTTTCTATTAATCGCAGAGGATGCTCCACAGTTGCCCGTCGCAGAGGAATTTCAATACATCTCATGTTTCTATTAATCGGAATCTGTAAGCCGGAACGGCAGGCAAAGACAAATTTCAATACATCTCATGTTTATATTAATCGGCATATCGAAAAATATGCCGGATCCTGAAAATTAATTTCAATACATCTCATGTTTATATTAATCGAGCGTGATAAACCCTTCCGTTGTATCTCCCCATGTTATTTCAATACATCTCATGTTTATATTAATCCGGGAATGGAAAGGAGTAAAAGGAAAATGAAAAGATTTCAATACATCTCATGTTTATATTAATCACGGAAGTTCCCAAGGTTATATTTCGGGAATGGGATTTCAATACATCTCATGTTTATATTAATCTCAGGTGCGGCATTCTATGTCTGTATTAAACTTGAAATTTCAATACATCTCATGTTTATATTAATCTAACGAAAGTGAAGCGGGAATAGTTCGTTTTATTTTATTTCAATACATCTCATGTTTATATTAATCAGCTCTTTTCGGATGTCCTCCATCGGGCAACCGCAGATTTCAATACATCTCATGTTTATATTAATCAAGGAAACTTGCGCGCAACTTGATGCCTTTTTCGGATTTCAATACATCTCATGTTTATATTAATCTTATTGCATTGGATAATAAACGGATCTGGATTCTCAAATTTCAATACATCTCATGTTTATATTAATCAATGGAGATTCCTATCCTACTGGCAGCCTTCGGACCCAATTTCAATACATCTCATGTTTATATTAATCGATTTTTTGAATGAAATGCTTTCCAGCCGTTTTCTATTTCAATACATCTCATGTTTATATTAATCCTTGTCTCCTGGACAACCTGTGCGTAACACTCCAGCAATTTCAATACATCTCATGTTTATATTAATCAAAAAAGCTTCCGGCTCGCATGGTGCCATTTCGAAAATTTCAATACATCTCATGTTTATATTAATCTACACATGGCAACTTGGGGAGATCACCAGCAAGATTTCAATACATCTCATGTTTATATTAATCCTTTAACATTTATAACATACCGACAACCCGCTATAATTTCAATACATCTCATGTTTATATTAATCAGTTATGTTCGCCGCTGTCGGCGGCGCTGGGAAAGCATTTCAATACATCTCATGTTTATATTAATCTCTTTCAAGACATCTTCAAAAGGTCTGTCTATAATCATTTCAATACATCTCATGTTTATATTAATCTGTCTAGAGCTAACACCTCCGGCTGCAGCTTTTCGATTTCAATACATCTCATGTTTATATTAATCGAGCAAAGCCTGTGCATCCGTGTTATCCACAGCGCATTTCAATACATCTCATGTTTATATTAATCGAAGATTATGCGCTGTCGTATCCTTGCGGAATGCATTTCAATACATCTCATGTTTATATTAATCCCACAGGATCCCCTGATTTACCTGCTGTGGCTGCATTTCAATACATCTCATGTTTATATTAATCGTAGGTGGAGGAAAATGGCTGAACCTATCGGGAAATTTCAATACATCTCATGTTTATATTAATCGCAGGCCCGTATGTCACAAAAGGGGGCGGCAACGTCATTTCAATACATCTCATGTTTATATTAATCTGCAAGCGAAAACGGGATCCGCTTTGTATCGGCGCATTTCAATACATCTCATGTTTATATTAATCGGCATCTGCTGATGATCGTACCGGGGAGTTATCTTTATTTCAATACATCTCATGTTTATATTAATCTGGAAGGATTTAAGACGGCTGTAGATAAAGCGTTATTTCAATACATCTCATGTTTATATTAATCCGATATACAGACCAAATCCGTACCCTGCCGTTGTGAATTTCAATACATCTCATGTTTATATTAATCGCGGACAAAACCGACCAGAAGCAGATTACACAGGAATTTCAATACATCTCATGTTTATATTAATCGGATACCAGATGGCGGCGGTGCTGGATTCGTAAAAATATTTCAATACATCTCATGTTTATATTAATCTAGTCGTAAAACTTCTTTGTCACGCCCGCCTGAAGCATTTCAATACATCTCATGTTTATATTAATCCAACGCTTTTATCAGCTTTTCCGTTTTTACTATATCTCAAATTCCTTGAAAATACCAGCTTTTTCAAATTTTTCCCAAGTGTAAGTCGAACCTAATAACCATTCCTAATATGCTCATTTTTCCTTATTTCTAAAGGGTTTATAACGGAACACACAAAAAATCACCTGGTAAATCAATTCCCCTATTTTACTTTCAACGATTCTGCTTCTCCTACAGGATCAGAGTTTCGCCCGTTACAATGTCCTTTTTTCCCAAAGCCTCCTCCCCAAAGACATCATCATTCATCACTTTGATAATACAAATAAAATCTTCATTTTTATCAATTACACGATTTAACTCAGTTTTCAACTCGACGAGTTTCGATGGTGTTATTTCTCCTCTAAACACAGAAAACTGAAAATGTGACAAATATTTTTTACAGATTTTAAAAACTTTCTGCACCCGTTTTTCATTTACATCATAGAAAACAAAAGCGTAGTTGTACGAAATTTTTCTCATTCTATTTACCCTCCTCAAGCAAAAACGGGATAAACTCTTTTCCTTCCAAAATAAACTTAATTAACTTATAACAATCCAGTTTTATTGCCGTTCGGTAACTGACCTTTCGCTTTAAAACCGGATGCATAAATACCGATTCCATTCTGCTTTCAAATGCTTCAATAAATATCCTGCGCCCTTCTTCGTTTAGCAGGCAATAATTTACCTTTTTGTCAAAATGTTTTTCTACCTGAATCTTCCGATTATTGATCAGATCAAAAATCGTCCGATATACAATCACCGGTTTAAAAACCTCACTCAAATCAAGACTGAGTGAAAATCTTCCTTCTGATGGTTCATGTAAAAAACTGATTCTCTGATCTAAATGTGTCCGATAGATTGCTGAAATAGTTTTTGTATACAACAATGTGTTTCCGAAGGAAATCAACGCATTGATCGGATTATCCGGTGGACGTTTTACCCGTTTATTCATCATAAAATCTTCTGGAAGAAAATACTGAAACGACCCATAAAATTGAATCCATGCCTCCCCTTCATAAGCCATCAGTTCCGGTATGGTTTCGGCTCTTTCAATTTTTTCAGGAAGTTCCTTTTTCAACCAGTCAATCGCAGGTTTTACCTCTTTTTTATCATGCTTATAATAATGATATAACACATAACTGAGATTTTTCCCGATTCCTGTTACAATTGCTTTTGCAATTTGCATCCGCTGCTCTTCGTATGCACGAACCTGTCTAATCAGCAACCGTCCACTGTTATATTGATCCTTGGGATAAAAAGTCCCGGAATATCCGTTATAATAATTAAAAAAATGAATAACAACATGATTTTGGCTCAAAAAATCCAAAAGTTTTGTGTTTACTGTCACTTCATTCAGACAATAAATTTCTTTTGTATTCTCAACCGGAATATAAACATTTTGTCCATTTTTCCGAAAACAAAGTGAATTATCTTTCCGATATAATTCGCCCATTGACATAATATATTTTGTCGTCCCCATATTCTCCCCCCTAAATATAACAATATTCATAATATGCGCACTTCTTACATTGTTTTCCATTGATTGGCGGCGGCACCTCTTTTTGCTGCACCAGCATTTCAATCTCGACAATATACTTTTCTAACTGTTCCTCTTCACTTTCTCCTAATTCTACAATCAAAGTTTTCTTGCTTTCCTTATTTTTCTCAATAAACTCCAATTTCCCTTTTCTGATAATCCCCTTTTCCTTTAACTTCTTCAAATAATATAAAAGCTGCCATTTACTTGCTTCCGGGTCAGCATCCGATTTTTTGATTTCTGTCAAATATTCTTTTGTCAGTCTGTCCAGGCGAATATTTTCCAGCTGAATTTCCGTATTTTCATTCTGCGCTTTTTCTTCATGAAGTGCTTTTCCGATCTGAACCTCTTCGCTGTTATCTTCCAGATTAAGACGATTTCCATGCAAATAGCATTGCCGTTTACAATGAAAATAATAATTCATCAATGTACCGTTTACTCGCATATATATCCCCCTTTCTATAAATCTATAAAGTACATATGGTCTCCTTCCAGCTTCTCACGGTCTATTTTCTCATCCTGAAAATATTGCTCTCCGTCATAAACGCAGTATAATTCTCCTATCATCTCATTATAAGGAATCTGAATATTCCGTTTAATCTGATACCGGAACAGATTCAGATCACTCTGGCATTCCGATAACTTTACTTTTTTCTCCGAATAATCCATTTGATAATCAGAAAGCAACTCTTTATAATGCTCCCAGATTTTCCTGCCATCTTTTTCCGTTCCATCTTCCATCACCAGTTTCCGGCACAAAATAATATCTACATGCCAGCAGTCTTCCTCGATCAGTTCCATTCGCTTTTGTATTTTGAGAAAGTCCAGTTTTTTTAGGGATTCTGAAAAGAAATATTCCAAACCCTCTTCCGATGTTTTACGATTTTTCATTTCTTTCAAATAATGCATCACCTGTTCATAATAAGTTTGAAATCGCTTTTCTTTTAATACGGTCCGCATCTCTTCATTTCCCAATGTAAGGGACTTTTCCATCCGATAATCGTCTCTGTAAATTTTCTCCGCCTGATCAAAGTTGAAAAAATACACAATTCCAGGAATTCCGTTTTTGATTCCAGATCTTGCAATTCTTCCAAGAAACTGCTCTTCGCTGTCCAGTTTCGAAATATCCTTATATCCGATATCCATATCAATATCAACGCCGGCTTCAACTATCTGTGTAGAAATCAAAATTACCTTTTTCCATACATTTTCCCGAATTGGTTTCAAAATCGATTCTCTTTCATAAATCGAATCATCTCCCGTCAACAATTTTAACTGCCATTCTGATTGTTCTCCCAGAGCCTCTTTCATTCTATGAAAAAAATCATAAGCTGTCTGTTTTTTGATAAATGTGATCAGTATTTTAGCCCCGCTCTTCTCCCTTAACTGCATATTTTCCAAAACATGCCGCCGCAGCCGATCCAACGTAATTTCTTCCTGCAGCAGTTCATAATTACAGATTACTCTGTTCGCAAATGTCGGGTGAAGCGTATATTTTTCAGGATTACGAATCAGTTTCACTACGTTACATTTTCCATCCACCAGCTGAGATAAATCCGGAAGCGTCGCAGACATAATAATAATTTTCATATTCATCAGCCCTGCACAGCTGTTTAAAAATATCATAATTTCTGTCCATATCGCATTCCGGTAACTCTGTATTTCATCCAGTACAACGACGCTGTTCAATAACTGAAAAAAACTCATAATATCTTCTTTTCCAGTTCCGAAAAGTGTACGAAAAAAGGTAACATGGCTGGAAAGAATGAACGGATAATTTAGAAATTGACGATCCAGAAGCGCTTCTTTATAATATTTTTCCGGATTTTCTTCTACGTTTCCCCTTCCTCTGATCGGCGTCAGCGAGTTCACAACTGCAATATCATTTATCGCCTCTGTTTTTCCAAAAATAGTTTCGAGCGTATGTCTGTTTTGTTCCGCCAGCGTATTAAACGGATAGATTTCGAATACTTTATCCGCATGCTCCAAAAATTTCAGACTCAGATTCAATGCCAGATTGCTTTTTCCGCTTCCAGTCGGCGCCTCTACAAAATAAATACTGTCTTCTTCTGCAGCCTTCAGATTTTCTTCTGCTTCCAAAAAGAGCTCATTTCTGAGGATATTGATCTTCTCTTTACCATCCCATTTCTTTCTCGGATAACTTTCTTTTCCATACTTCCTAATCGATTCCATCAGAGGCGAACGCTCATAAATCTCCCTGAATTTGGAAGCGTCAGCCTTTCCAAAACAATCCATCTCAAATCCACTGTTAAATTCTGTCGTCGCATAGTAGTCACAGGCTACCAGAATCGAATATTCCAAACGGATAAAAAAATAGTGTACAATATCGTTTTCTGTTCTCCCAAACGCTTTTCTGCACATAAAGTATTGATTTATACTTTTCGCTATCGGGATCTCGTAAAAAAAGCGCAATTGGGAAAATCCCGGAACCGGTTCTTCTTTCCACTTTCTCAGCAGTTCCTCTGCTTTCAACTGAAAGTTTTTCAGATATGCTTCCATAGATTCGAAATTGCTGTGATGTTTTGCGATTACATAAGACAGTTCCCAAGCAAGTGCAATCAACGCTTTCTTCTGCTCTTTTTCCACTTTATTGAAACCATTTTTAATTTCATATAAATAAAAATCCAGATACAAAAACGCGGATAAAAAAGAATGACTGCTGTCGTCTCCCCAATATTTGGTCGGTATCGTGTTTGGATTCCCCATCTTATTCTTTTGAAAAGCCGGTGTTCCTTTCCCCAAATCATGAAATAAAATCACAGCATCTATCATTTCTTTTACAAGTTTTCCTGCAAAATCATCTTTGTCAAGACCTAACTTAGTTAAAAAATTTTCTTCTATTTTCAGCAGCTTTCTTTCCTGACTTATCCTGATCCGATACTTCTCACAGCGCGCGATATGTTCCTGTAATAATTCTCTTTTCCCGGAAACAGGATCTCTGTGTGCATAAACCTCCCAATCTCCGTGAAAAATTACACTTAAATTCATCTTTTCCGCTCATTTCTGCGCACGCTTTTTGTGCATATCGAGTTTGTGTCAAGTGCGCGCAGACACAAATCTCACGATCGAAAAATTTTATTTTTCAATCTTTCCCCTCTTTAGGAAATAAGGCTGCAGTAAAAATTTTCTTTTTTCCTGCAGCCTTATTTTCAGTAAAATATGATATTTTTCCCCTGTACCTGAAAGACTGTTTGTTTCGCTTCTTCTACAATTTCATCTGAAAAAGCAAACTTCCGATACTCGTATTGATTCGTTTCTTCTTTCAGCCCTACTGGAAGTGTTTCCCGGTATTTAAAACTGTACGCCTCCAACTCATCCATCAGAAAACTCTCCTCCGGAAATAAGCTGTCGATCCGCTGACCTGCAGGATCTGTTGTTTCCACTTCCACTCTTTCAACCTCCAGAATGTCAGCAGAATGATCATTTTTTCCCAGATAAGGAATATAAATGCTCTGCTTTTTTTCCAGCATTTCGGCCAGTTTTTCGCTTTCTTCACAGTCGAGCAAAACATAAATCAGCCACTCCGGTTTTTCCAGCCACTGCTCCTGAACAATCAGGTTCCCGCCCTGTTCAAGGGAGCCAATCGAATTGTTGAACGTCTGCACTTTTTTCAGAAAAATCCCATTTTTTACACATGGAATTACTGACACCTTTAACGCTTGCAACCGCTCATAAAATTCCGGAAATCGATCCTCTTTCTGCATCTGCTGATAGCCGTCATACCCCAATATCGCTCCAAATATACCTAGCAATGCAACTTTATGAATCTGAGCATAAGTAAAATAATAATAACTGTTTACTGCCGGTATTTTAAAAAAAGCATGTTTCCCTTTCAGCCGGAATTTCAGTGCCTGCATCAAACCACCTCTTTTCCGGTAACGATATGAAAGAGCAGACTCTGTTCCGGGATTCCCTCCAGTTTGGTTGTTGCAGGATTATAATAAATTTCAATTTTTTGAATTTTGTCCATAACGTCTCTCAGGATTTTTTCACACTCTGAAAGATTGATTTTATTTTTATCCTCTTCTTTTTCGAATTTGATATATTCTGTTAAATTGGGCAGATATAGGGTTTTGTCCGTTTCAACAAATAAACCAAATTCATTTTCACATCCCTCTTTCGCGTTCGTGGAATAAGCCGTCGCTGCAGTCAGTGCGGTCTGCTTAAACAACGTATAATCCTCCTCCGAATAGCCTGTCGTTGCGCCCAGTTCTTCATATCCCCGATATGCCAGCGGATTGATCACAAACGGATAAAAATAATGCGCTTCCTCACAGCAGATCTTCGTTCCGATCGTAGAATTTTTCTTTTCTTCCTCTGTTTTTGAAGCGGTTCGAAACGGAGATAAGATCGGCTGTTCTACAATTCTTGCATCCTCATAAACATTCATTCCCTGCCCAAACTGAACTGCTCCGGTAATAGAAATATTGTTATCTGCTTCTGCAAATGTCGCGCCAAAATTTTTGACATCGACTGCTTGAAATAACTTTTGCAATACTTCCGGCGTTTTCTCATTTTTCAGATCTTTTACCTGAAAAATATATTCATATCGTTCTTTTAATGTTCTCGGAAGCAGCTCCTGCTTCTTTCCATCCAGTTTCATGGATTTTATATACAAAACCGGATATCCCTGTTCTTCCCACATCTTTTTCATCGGATACTTAAACGCTTTATCGCTCCCGAAAATCTCATTTCCTGCTGTCCGTTTCGGATATCCGGAAAAATCTGCATTCCAGTTCGCCATCAATGCTGCAACACCCAATACACCATAAACTCTTTTCTTCATTTCTTTTCTCCCCCGTTTTCCTGCGCAACTGCTTTTTCACTCTTCTCATAAATCAGACTGGAATCCATAAATCCAGCCACCACCATTTCCTGATGGATCACAAACTTGTCCGTCACTCCCATAATATGCCCAATCAGCTGAACTGCCTTTCCATACTTTGGATCGAAACGTTCCACCTTGTGATTGTACTTTCGGAAAAGATCATACAATCTCGATTTTACAATGTCCGACGTTTTCACTTCCAAAATACTATTGAGCCACGAACACGGCTTCGAATTTCCCTGCGATAAATCCAGCAGATATGCCGCCATCTGCCCTGCCGCATAACAAAATTCGTCCTTTGAAGAAAAATCCCATTCTTCTTTTGTTGTTAAATGTTGTTTCAATTCTTTCCTGACCTGATTCATACGTTCTTCCATCCCCCTGTCTTCATGAAAATAATCCAAAAGCGACCATCTGACATTCAGTTGTCTTTTTACAGTTTTTCTAACATTCTCACTATTTTGCTGAAGCGCATTTCGAATCAGCTGCCATGTCATCCGCTCCCAAAACGTTTCCACACCATTTGTTTGTCCTAACCAGAACCAGGCGAATAACCATCGTCTGTTTTCCAGAAAAATCTGTTCGATTCCGATGTGGCCCATGTCTAAATCTTTGGCAGCGGTAAAAAAATTTACAGTCATTCTTCCCTGAAAAAAACTTTGATCTATAATTCCACGAATTTCCCATAATCTGGTATAACTTTTTTCATAGCTGCTCAGTCCTTTTTCTTCATCAGTCGCCACATGAATTAAATTTTTCAATTGAAATATCCGTTCAAGCTCCGGTTCATAATTGCAGACAATGTCCCAATCATGTATTTCCACTTCTTTCCCTTTTTTCAGTCTCAGGTAATATCCTCCCGAAACTGCCGGAGGCTCTTCTGTATTTCTGAACGCTTTTATTCTGATCGCATCATCCGGACAAACATAAACATTTACCTTATCTTTTGCTGCAAAACCGGACAAATAATCAAACAGCTGCATCTGCAACAACGTCTCATCCTGATCCAAAAGATACGGTACTGTTACTTTTCTGGAATAATGATGCAGATATGGTTTTTTGGAATTCATCCCCATATTGTTATTGGGAAGTCCCAGAATTTTTCCATCCTGCTTTCTGTTAAAATCATTGCTGTTATACAGATTGGGAAGCAGATATCGAAGCCCTTCCTGTTGATAAACAGCTCTCGTTTTATCTTCATTTTCCCAGACAAAAAACAACTTACAGTAATCTTTTTTAGAAAAATCAATCCCGCCAAAAGCCTGTCTTTCCAACACAATTTTCCGGATTCTTTCCAACAATTCTGAATCGACTTCCCCCAGTTTTTCTTTTACGCTTCCATACAATTCCCGCGTTTTTCCCTTTTTATATTTTTTCTCCGGACTTTTCAAAACATCAAAATATCCGTTTATCACCTCGTCCGTCAGTTTTTCTCCTGAAATACTGTCTTTTTTTACAAAAAAGGATAAATACTGATTGGAATGGATCACCTTTTTGGAATCCACTGGCTTATTCATATCGATCAGTTTGCTCCAATAATCCAGATAACAGATCAGATCATAATACTTCGACTCACTGCCTGCAATTTTTCCCTCTTTCCGATCGTATTGAATCTCCAGCGTATCCCCAATCCAATACCCACTTTCCGTCAGAAAAAGAAGTCTGTATGTTCCATTTTTCGGCAGATATTCATCCAGAATCAACCGCTCCCCTTTTTCTTCCAACATCGCCTGAAAAGACTCCCGAAGTTCTTCCAGCATCCTTCTCCCCCTTTACAGATATCTGTAATTCATAAAACCGCTTCCACGGCTGCATCGTTCTCCCGCTCCCGTCCCCAACGCCATATACAAAAGCTGCTGACTTCTCGGGTCCTGTGTTGCCGTCAGACTGATTTTATCGCCCAACAATGTAATTCCTTTATACGGGACTTTTACCGGCTTCGTGTTTGAAAACTCCAGCATCTGATATAGCTCAAAATCCTCGTCCAGTTTTTCCCCCGTCAGGCTGTAATACTTTTTCAGCAAATTCTCTTTCAGCTGTCTTTCAAACGCATCTACGGAATGATTCCACCGCCAGTACTCCCCTTCTGTCCGTATAATCACCGGCGTCAAACTGTAGATCCTTTCTAACATTTTCTGGACAACTACACGGATCTCACCGTTTAAAATATGCAGTTTATCCGTCCTGCTTCCCGGAAGCTGATTCAAAAAATACTCCGCCAACTCCGGTTTCACCGTCCTGATCCGTATCGTGTAAAGCTTTCCCGGCAGATAACTTTTATCCGGTTCCGGCTGATACGGTCGATCGAACACATAGAACTTAAATTCCTGCTTTTCATGGAAAACCGCATATTTCTCAGTTTTGCACAGTGCCCGATCGATTACCTGAGCAATCATTTCGGAACTCTTTTCATATGCAGTCTTTTCAAAAAACTGCATTTTGAATGCCAATTCAAATACCAGCATCGCATTCCCCCCCATTTCATTTTTAAATCCGGATTTTACACCTTGTGTTTGTGTTCAATTTAAACATTGAAATTAAACTTTATTTACATTTCAAAACCACTCTAACAATGCAATTCTGCAATCACCTGGTTTTTATTCATCATTTTTATACCATAATTATAATTCTTCTTTTTTTGTTGTCAATATTTTTATACTTTTTTTACTGATATAAATACAAAGTTTCCAACTAAACAGGGTATCCTCAATCGAATGGATTGTCATTGAACTGATAGTTTAAAATCAAGAAGGTCACCGCATCCATCCAATTCAGCTTTTTAGCTTTTTAGGTTGCTTCTATTTTAGTTTTATATATATTTTTGTAAATTTATTTTCTAATATTTAATATAAAACTTGATATTCGTTTTTTTATAGGATAGACTATATAAGATAAAGATATTACAAAGAAAGTGGGGGTCCTATTATGTTATGTCAGTTTACGTTCCAAAATTTTAAATCCTATAAATCTGAAACCACTCTCGATTTTCAGGCTACTGCCCTTCCAGAATTCAAAGATACCCTGATTACTGAAGCGCCCGCATCCGATCTTCTCCCTGTCAGTGTCGTGTATGGTCCAAACGGCGGTGGAAAATCAAATTTACTTCAGGCACTCTCATGTCTCATCTTTACCGTTGTAAATCCGGTAAAGGAATTAGGAAAAAACAGACAAGATCTTATTCTTCAACAAGAGGTTGCCTCTTTCCCATTTCTTTTTGACGAAACCTCTCGATATGAGCCCACAGAATTCCGTATCTTCTTTCGAATTGATAAAAACGAATACTGTTACTATCTTTCTCTGAAAAAAGACGAAGTTATCTTTGAATCTCTTTACCGTAAAGCTATTACAGGGAAAAAAGCTGCTAAAATTTTTGAACGGGATACAAATGAGATTTCTCTTGGATACACAATTGCCAGAAAAAGTATCAACACCAATGTTAACCCTAAAATGCCGTATCTTTCTTTCCTGGCTATCAATTATGATATTTCCGTCATCACTGAAGTCATGACCTGGTTTGAAAGCTGCATTATTCGCAGCTATGCAAATCCCATGGTCGAACGCCAGCTTATGCTTTCCAACAACACTTCATATAAAAAAGCATTTATTCATGCGCTCAATGATATGAATATCGATATCACCGATTATCGCTACGACGAGGATAACCATCAGCTATTCATGAAACGAGTTTTGGATGCTCATGAGTACGAACTTCCTTTTTCGCAGGAATCGGATGGAACAAAAAAACTTATTTCTGCTCTTCCGGTCCTTTTGCTTGCGCTTCAGGAAGGTCGCCTAGTAATTATTGATGAATTGGATGCCAAACTTCATCCAAAACTTTTACGCTATGTAATTTCCTTGTTTAAAAGTAAGGAAATCAATAAATACGGTGCCCAGATTTTATTCACATCCCATGATATGTATACCTTAAAAAATACGGTCTTTCGACGTGATGAAATCTGGTTCGCGGCTGAAACGCCCTCACATGAAAGCGAAATCTATTCCCTTCACGAAATTCGCGGAGAAGATAACGATCGAATAAAAAATACGGCCGCTTATGATAAACAATACCTCGAGGGGCGCTATGGAGCAGATCCTTATCTCTCCAATATGCTTGGAGGTGATTTTTCATGAGTCTGAAACCGCCGAAAAAGAGTGATCTCGATAAAAGCTGGATGAAAGCCCGTCAAGACAGGCCAAAGAAAATCCAACCAGAATATCATTTAATTGTTACCGAAGGAACCGAGACGGAACCTGCATATTTTGGCGCAATAAGAGATATCATTAACAGTTCCTATCCCGACAAAATACAACTTAACATTCATGGTATCGGGAATAACACATTAACATTGTTTCAAAAAGCTAAGCAGCTCTCAGACGCATCTGCCAATGGCTACCGACATGTCTGGATCGTTTATGATACAGATGATTTTCCAGCTGAACACATTAACAAAACTGCCCAGCTTTGTGTATCCGAATCAACAGACGAGACTACTTACCATGCCATCTGGTCTAACCAATGCATTGAATTATGGTTTCTTCTTCACTTCAGTTTTCTGCAAGCTGACCTGCACAGAAGCTCCTACTGGCCTAAATTAACTGAAATCCTTTCTTTCCAAGGGCTTGGAAGCTATGAAAAAAATCGAATGGACATGTATCAAATTTTATATCCATACCTGGATACTGCCATTACAAATGCTGAAAAACTTGAAAAAATCAATACCGGAAAATTTCCTTCGGATGCCGCCCCCGGAACTCAAGTTCATATCCTGTTAAAAAAACTAAAGTCATACCTTTAATCAGTTGCCTTCCGTCCTCAAAATTCTCGTTCTTTCACAACAGACCGCCCCTCCCGCAGCAATTTTCCCATTACTGCAGAAGGGGCGGTCTGTTCTGTTTCTTTTTATTCATGACAATAGAATGCTCGCAGAGCGTGCATTCTATTGTTTGATATACGGCATTTCCGTCATACGCAGGTTCGTGCATCCGTAGGGCTGCAGCAGCACGTCTTTCGCTTCGCTGAGCGCCTTGCGCTTAGTCGGGGAAATAGCGCAAATGCCGCCTTTTTCTTCCCACGGAACCGGAACCATCTTCGCTTTGATCCTAATGGGCGGGTTCTCAACAGAAAACGGAGTGTCTGTGACAGGCTCGAACATCACTTCAAACGCTTCGCTGTAAAAGCCATAATTCCACTCAGAATCCGGGAGCATCTCATAATCACAGTACGGGAACCTGCGCTCTACGCCGTCGCGCACATACTCGATACGCTTCTCCTTTGCCTTTACCGGCAGGGAGAACAGGAGCGGTCCCCGAACCAGCACCTTTGCATCGTAAGGGCGGTCCTGTAAAACAGCTTCAAAGGTCAGCTCCACCGTAACGCATGTTACGCCGTCAACCAAAATGTTCTGCTCGAAATATGTGCCGGGGCAGGCTTCTTTTCCGTTGACTGTCGCTTTCTTTGCAAAGCCGGGAATACGGATCTGCAGACAGGTTTCGGCAGGCTTGTCCGAGCTCAGTTCAATCACTGCATTGTCACGGAACGGGTACTTAGAAACAATATGTACCTGAACAGTTCCGTTGGGTGTTTCCACCTGTGCACAGCAGGGCACAAGGCTCTGTACAACCGGACCGCGTTCATTTTTCATCACTGCGGAAATTGCAAATTTCGACCATGCCTGATTGAAGTTTGCGGTACAGCAGCCAAAGTGAGGCTCCAGCCCGAACATGTTCGCTTCGTTATTATTGGAATTATACGGATTCTCTGCATCCGGGATTCGCGCTGCCGAGATCTGGTTTGTCATCTGAAGGTACTGATGCGCCCACATATCCGGCGTCGTCGTTGCAGGCATGGAATTGAATGCCTCTCGCTCCAGTAAATCCCCCCAGAAGGGATTTCCTCCAATAGAAAGCAGGGTTTCACAGGAATACATCATCTCCGCAACGCTGCAGCACTCGCTGCCCTGGATCGGCGCATCACCGGACAGGCACTCGTCACCGGTAAAATGTCCGGTCGCCATACTGTTGTATTTCATCACCTTTTGATACATGGAAAGAGCGAACTCATCCGGATCTTCCTCTGTCAGACAAGACATCAGTGCACGGCACTTAAATGCCATGGCGGTATTTACCACATGATTTGTCTGCGTCCAGTATTTCTTCGAAGCAGGCTTTTGGAAATCAAAATAGGTATAAAGCTTTTCGTAATCGATACCATCTGCATCCAGCAGCTCCATCAGCTGCAAAAGCCAGGGCTCCGGTCTGCGCTCATACATCCACAGTATCGGGATCAGACATTCATACCAGCGTGCTGCCGACCAGTTAAACAGCGTATTTCTTGCAATATGAGGAAGAAGCTGCTTTAACGCGCGGTATACCGCTTCCTCAATCCTTTCATCCCCGCTGCAATCCTGATACAGCACCAGAACCTTACAGATCAAAAATGCCGCCCAGAGGTCGTAGCGATCGCGCTCTTCCGGCTCACAGGGGCAGATCCAACCGTCTTCCTTCTGGGCTGCCAGAATCGCATCGATATATCTTTTTGCACGCTTTTTCAGATCTTCATCGTCCAGCAGATATGCCAGCGGGATAAAACCGTCCAGCCAGTACGGTACGCGCTCCCAGCCTTCCTTGTCTCCGCCGATCCATTTACTCTCCCGTATATCCGGCCATACCAGATCCAGATGTCCGCTCAGCCCCTCCGCCTGAATTTCCAGCTGCCGCAAAAGCCAGCCCTCCGGTTTGATCTGCTGCGCAGTAAGCGCACGATATTTTGCACCTCTCATTTTCTTTTCCTCCCTTTGTATTCTTTTCTTTTTCCTCCGTTATGCTATACTGTCAGTAGAATTCTACCCCTAACTAGCATGCGCCGTTTTTGCATTTTTGAATTGGCAGGCTGCCTGCGCAATCTTTCGCTTCGGAGGATTTCCTTGATGAATACGGATTACATTTTTCTAAATCCTGCTCCCATGCCTTATCTGACTGACTGCGACTATAAAAAATTTGAACCGAACGAATATCACATCTCCCGGATCGTGGACTTTTTCGTTCTGATTTTTATGCTCCGGGGCAGTCTGCATTTTATCGAAGACGACGTTTCAGTCAGTGTCCAGGAAGGCGAGTGGTATATTCAACGTAAAAATCTGCTGCAGGGTGCGGATCGTCCCAGTACCGGAAAGAACATCGCTTCCGCAATTAAAATGCAGCTGCAGGATTTATGCTTTTATTATATAGGATTCCTCTTCATTTCCAAAGTTCAAAATCAGCCTTATACATTGCAAAATTGAAACATGCACAACAATAGTGTTCCGAAAAACAAAAACAGACGGACTGCATCGCTACATTTCTATAGCTGTGCAATTCGCCTGCTTTCCATTTTGTCTATAAAAAACGATACCGCTCTTTATTCGTAACTCTGTCCGCCCATTTCTGTGCCGCAGCTACTGCAGTCCGCTTACTCCTGTGCCGCTGCCGCGCTGTCCAGATCCTTCTGTGCAAGCTCCAGATCCCTGCGGATGGAGAGATGCTGAGGACAGACTTTTTCACACTTGCCGCACTTCACGCAGCATTTCGCCTTTTCTTCGTCCTTCAAATCCTTTTCCCATGCATTTTTTACATGGTCGTAGGTTCCGTAAATGTGGTATTTGTTCCACAGTGCGAAGTTCTGCGGAATGTTTACGCCAGCCGGGCACGGCATACAATACCGACAGCCGGTACAGCCATTCTGTACTCTGCCCTGCAGATCTGATACGATTTCAGAAATCATCTTTTCTTCTGCTTCATTCAGCGGCTTAAAGTTCGAGAAGGTCTTCAGGTTATCCTCAACCTGCTCTTCACTCGACATACCGCTCAGGATCACCTTTGCATTGGAATGGCTGCCAACCCAGCGAAATGCCCAGGATGCGATGCTGGCATCTTTATCCATCGCTTTGAACTTTGCATTGATATCATCAGAGAAGTTTGCAAGGCTGCCGCCCTTTACAGGCTCCATGATCACCATCGGAATTCCAAGCTCTTCTGCCAAAGCGTAGCCTTTATCCCCTGCCTGCTCCTCGGTGTCCATGTAGTTATACTGAATCTGGCAGAAATCCCAGTCACGGCCGCGCAGCACTTCTTCAAATGCCTCGTAGGTATCGTGGAAGGAAAAGCCCAGATAACGGATTTTGCCCTCTGCCTTTAACTGCTCGCAGAACTCCACAATTCCGAGTTCTTTCACTTTATCCCATCTCTCTTTGCTCATTGCGTGCATCAGATAAAAATCGATATGATCTGTGCGCAGGCGCTCCAGCTGTTCTGCAAAAATGCGTTTTGCATCGTCTACACTCTCAATTGCCCAGACAGGCAGCTTTGTTGCCAGATAATAGGAATTGCGGTCATATTTCTGCAGCACTTTGCCGACAAACGGTTCACTGTCACCATTATGGTACGGATACGCGGTGTCGATGTAATTGACGCCTGCCGCGATGGCACGATCCAAAAGCTTCTCTGCTCTCGGCTCATCAATTTTACCGTCCGGTGTGGCCGGAAAACGCATACAGCCAAAGCCAAGCAGTGATGTTTCGATTCCAAGCTTTTCAAATTTTCTCTTTTCCATGTCTGTTCTCCTTTTCGTTATGAAATGATTGGACTGTCCGTATTCTCCGGCTTTGCCATATCTTTTTCCATCTTCTCCGGTTCTTTTAATTTACCGATCTCATTATGACTCTCGAAGCTCTTTTCGATCTCCTGCAGCTGGTTTGCGTAGCCTAACAGCTCTGTTGTCAGCTCCTCCTTATCCGCCCGTTCTTTTTTATAAGAAATGCGGTGTTCCATACTTGCCCAGAAATCCATCGATAATGTCCGCAGCTGTACTTCTACCGGAAAATATTCCATCCCATCCATGCAATAGACCGGAACGCCGACAATCAGATGATAGCTGCGATATCCATTTGGTTTCGGCGCTTTGATGTAGTCCTGTTCGCGGATCACGATCAGGTCAGCCTGCCGCTTTAAGCTTTTGGCAAGGTTATAAATATCGTCCACAAAGTAACAAATAATACGGACACCGGCGATATCCTGCAGATAGTCCTTAGCGTTGTCTACGGTCGGTTCTTTTCCGCGCCGGATCAACTTTTCTTCCAGGCTCTTTTTCTTCTTGATCCGGTTCTGGATGTAATGAATCGGGCGGCTGTCTGACTTACCGTAAAGGTTGTGGTTAAGCACATCCAGCCGGGTCAGGAGCATCTGCATCGCATCCGCATAAGGCCTCACAAAATTGTAGTATTCTTCGTCGTTCATAAAACTCCTCATTTCTGAGTGATCTGTTTTTCTGCGTTCCACAATCACCAGTATACAACAATTTTGTCAAAAAATCATGAGTTTTGGGAAAGAATTTGTTAATTTTTTATAACGTCAGGCGCATCTGATACCAAACGACATTTCCGTGTACCGATTTCGAAACGCCCTCGTTGACAAAGCCAAAGTTCTCATAATAATGGAGCAGTTTGTCCTTACAGGTCAGGACAAGCCCTTTGCGCCCTTCTTTTTTTGCCTGCTCAATAGCGCAGCGAATCAACTGCCCCGCGTAGCCTTTTTTGCGGCATTCGGGAATCGTATTGACGCCAAAAATCATCTGCCACGCACCGTTTTCGTCGTGCAGTGCTGCATTTTCATACATTTCATCCGCCAGATCCGGCGTATCCGTCACCATACCGTCCACAAAGGACACCAGCTTTCCGTTTTTAAACAGCAGCCAGAAATGATTGCCATATGCTGCGATCCGCTCTGCAAATTCTTCCTTCGAAGCCGCCTCCGCCGCCGGGAAGCATTCCGCCTCCACCGCCGCAACACAGTCCAGATCAGATGACGTCGCTGTCCTGATATTCTGATTTGTTTCCATAAAAATCTCCATTCTCCCGGCGCTCTGTCCGCCCGGAAAATTTTTCACAGTGCGTCATCATGCCCGGTAAATTACCGCCTCATACGGCCTTAATGTGCTGCCCGGCGCTTCTTTATAGTTGTGAATCAGAAGCTCTGCGTCAGGATGCGCCTGTTTCCACGCCTCCATCACACCCGCGTCTGCAGGGTCTTTCGTAAAGTTCGCGCAGACCAGAAGCTCTTCGGTTTCATCCGTTCTGGTGTAGGCAAAAATCTGCTGATCCTGCTCTGCCAGAAGCGTAAACGCGCCGTCCAAAAAGATGCGGTTTTCTTTGCGCAGGCGAATCAGCTTCTGATAATAGCAAAATACGGAATCCGGGTCTGCCAGCTCTTTTTCCGCGTTGATCTCGTGATAGTTGGAGTTGACCGAAATCCACGGCGTCCCGGTCGTAAATCCCGCATTTTCCTCATCGCTCCACTGCATCGGCGTCCGCCCGTTGTCACGGCTCTTTGCCTGCAGGGATTTTAAAATTTCCGCCTCGCTGTAACCTGCTGCCTTGCGCTCCCGGTACATATTCATCGTCTCGATATCCCGGTACTGGCTGATGTCCGTAAAGCCCACGTTTGTCATGCCAAGCTCCTCGCCCTCGTAAATATAGGGCGTGCCCTGCATGCCGTGCAGCACCGTCGCCAGCATTTTTGCTGATTCGACGCGATATTCTTTATCATTGCCCCAGCGGGACACGATTCTTGGCAGATCGTGATTATTCCAGAACAGACTGTTCCAACCGCAATTGTACAGACCGGTCTGCCATTTTTTGTAAACCTGTTTCAACTCCACCAGCCGAAGCGGCGACAGATCCCATTTTTCCTTGCCCGGAAGCTGATCCATATGAATGTGTTCGAACTGGAACACCATGGAAAATTCACTGCCGTCCGGGTTGCTGTAGAGCTTCGCACGCTCCACATCCGCGCCCCATGCCTCGCCGACCGTGATCAGCGCGCCCTTCTGGAACGTTTCGCGGCTCAGCTCCCGGATAAATTCGTGCAGACGCGGACCGTTCTGGGTGATTTTCTGGTCCGGCTCCTTGGCGATCTGGTCGATGACGTCCAAACGGAAGCCCCCAACGCCCTTATCCATCCACCATAAAATCATATTGTAGATTTCCTGGCGCAGCTTCGGATTTTCCCAGTTCAAATCCGGCTGTTTGACAGAAAACTGATGAAAATAATACTGCCCCACTTCGGGCACCCATTCCCAGCAGGAGCCGCCAAAGCATGCCTTCATATCGTTCGGGAGCTCGCCCTCTTTTCCGTCGCGCCATACATAATAGTCGTGATACGGATTGTCTTTGCTCTTTTTTGCTTCTAAAAACCACCTGTGCTCGTCCGAGGAATGGTTCAGCACCAGATCCATGATAATCCGGATGTTTCTTTTTTTCGCCTCTGCAATCAGCTCTTCCATGTCCGCAAGCGTTCCGAAGATCGGGTCGATATCCTGATAATCGGAAATATCGTAGCCATTATCGTCCATCGGAGAACGGTAAACGGGCGAAAGCCAGACCGCGTCGATACCCAGTTTTTCCAGATAAGGCAGCCTTTTAATAATGCCCTGTAAATCTCCGACTCCGTCCCCGTTGCTGTCCTGAAAGCTTCTGGGATAAATCTGATAAATTACCGCGTCTTTCCACCAGTCTTTTTTCATGATCTCCTCCTTTTCGACATCTCAGATGCCTCAAATTCCTGCATTTTTTCGATCATCTTCTGCACCGCCTGGGAATACGGAATATTCCTGCGCCACGCCATGATCACACCCGATTTGATCTCCGGGTACAGATGCTTTTGGATCAGGCGGCTTTTTCCCCAGTATTTTGCAGCGCCTTCGATCGAAACCGGGTAGCCCAGGCCGTGCATCGCCATCACGCCCGCGTTCGTCCCGAGGTTGCTCGTAAATGCAACCCGAAGCTTCGCCAAATCTTTTCCAAACCAGTTTGCAAGCTCGCTCTGCACGCCGATGCGCTCCGGCAAAATCAGTGGAAGCCCGAAAAGATCTTCTTTTGTAATGACTTCTTTTTGCGCAAGCGGATCGTCCGGACGCATCCCGACCACCCAGCAGTCGCTTTCGGGCAGCCGGATATAAGCCAGCCCTTCGGTGTTGACCGGCTCCATAAACAATCCGATGTCCACAAGCCCCTTGTTCATCATTTCAAAAATCGTATCCGCCGTTCCCGTATGCAACGCGATCTGCACCATCGGATAGCTCTGCTGATAGCTTTTGCAGATTTCCGCCAGCATTTCCACCGCGGCAAACTCCCCGCAGCCGATCGTGATTTTTCCCTCGATGACCTCTTCGCTGCCCTTAAACTCTTCCACGATCTGATCCTCCAGATCGATAATTTCCAGGGCTCTTCTTTTCAATAAAATTCCCTTTTCCGTCAGCGTAATGCTGTGCCCGCTACGGTCAGAAAATACCGCAATACCCTCAAATCCATTTTCAACAACCCATCGTCGCATAATTTAAAATCATTTCCTTGATGCGCAGCAGTTCCGGCGTATAATCACGCCCTTTTTCCGAACCCCAGATAAATCCTTTGGCATAATGTTCGCCCGCTCCCATCATCGTCTGAACCGTAACCCGCAGAAATTCGCCCTCAGGGATATCGGTTCGGAAGGACTTATCTTCCTTCGCCTTTTCGAACATGTTGTGCAGACGGACATTCACGGAATACAGCGATTCATGGAACGCAGCCAGATGCTCATTGTCCCTTCCAACACGGGATACATAGTGGTTGAAATTATCGTTGTAACAGAGAAGCTCTTTGTAATTCTGATACATTTCGATATAGCTGTCCAGCGTAAAAATCAGCCGATCCAGCGCGGAAATCTCCCCGACAGAAGAAATCGGGCGGCTCTCATCCAGCTTATCAAACACATCTTTCCATTTTTTGCCGCAGACCTCGATAACAAGCTCCAGCTTGCTCGGATAATACCGAAAAAGCGTCGCGCGCCCGACGCCTGCTGCCTCCGCGATCTCCCCCATGCTGACCGCTTCGATCGTTTTTTCCACAAAAATATCGAACGCAGTATCCAAAATCTTTAACTTGCGCTCGTCTATTTTGTCTTTTGTTGAATTCCCCATAAACCAAACTCTCCATTCCGCAGACGTTTCGCACCGAATTTCCTGCATGGTCCGATTGCGATACACGTCTTACCGTTTTCCCTCGTGCTGTTTTTGATACACAAAGTCTCATTCTATTTTATAAAGATTTTACATTTCTGTCAATTGTACAGAAAGCAGGACAGAAAATCCTGCGATGAATTTCCTGTCCTGCTCTTTTGCTTCCCAACAATAGTGTTCCCCAAGTATGCATTCTATTGTTTTGTTTTTCTGTTTTGTTTTGCACTCCCTGCTTATTGCTTCGTTCCGTTTCCGCGTTTTCTGCGCTTTCCGCCGAGCAGTACAATTCCGGTGCCCGCTCCGGCCGCGATTACAATTCCGCCGATTGCAAACAGGATGACCAGCCGATTCGCGCTGTTCTCTGCGTTGCTGCCGATTGTGCTGCCGTCTGCTGCCGCGTCTGTGCCATCCGGCGTCAATGTGTCAGCGTCAGTGCCGGTTGCATTGCTATCGCCGCTCTGACTGCTGGAATCGCCGATTGTGCCGTTGTTCGCGCTGCCGTCTGCGCTACCCGCATCGCCGATCTCAGCCTCCACGTCCGCAACTTCTTTCCATGCGGAAGCTTTGTTCTTCGCCGAAAGCTTCAGATCGTCTGTCTGTTTTGTCAGCTCTTTTCCATGGATGCTCCAGCCGGTTCCATCGTCCAGTTCAAAAACAACCGTGATGTCCTTTCCGGCTGCCTGATTCAGCACGCTGGCAGGTACGATATCCGTTCCGTTCATTTTGATTACGATGGTATCGCCTTCGTTTGCATCCTTTAAGATTTCTTCGATCGCATCCCAGCCGCGTTTGCTGCTGTCTGATTTGAGGTACGGGAGGTCGGCGGTGGCTGCATTTTCGGTGCCGCCATCGCCATTACCGCCGGTAGTTACTCCGCCAGCACCGCTACTGCCTGCACCAGTGTTTGCTCCGCCAGCACCGCTACTGCCATTGCCGGTGTTTGCTCCGCCAGCGCTGCTTCCGCCATTCGCATTGTTGCCGCCATTGCCATTGCCTGCACTGGTTCCGCTGCCAGTACCGTTGCCGCTGCCCGACTCTCTCGGGATATCCACTGTGTAGCTGTTTCCGCAGTGGCTGCAGGTATAGATTTTATACCCGTCCGCGTAGTCGGTCGGCTGCTGGATATAGGTTTCCCGGTAGTCATGCGTCAGCGCTGCGACTGTTTTGCCTCTCTGAAGCAGGATGCCACAGTCCTTGCAGTACGTATCACCGGTGTAGCCGTTTACGCCGCAGCTGACGGTCTTTGCATCGCGCACTTCGGTATTTGCATGGGTACAGGCAAGGCGTGTGATCGCAATCACGACGCTTTCTGTCTCGTAGTTTCCATGTCCTTCGCCGATGTAAACAGCGGTCGCATGGACTGCTGTGCCGACAACCAGTTCCGTTTCCAGATCTGCGTCTGCCCATTCCCAGCCGTCCGGCAGCTGTACGTCTTTGACCTTTTTATTGCCATACGTTACATCCATCTGGTTTGCCGGGAGGTTCGGCGTATTGCCCGCACGCCTGATATTCAGCGTGACGGTTGTTTCTGTTATTTCATAATTATCTGTATCATCCGGTGTAAATACTACAGTATACGCCGTCTGATTGCTGTCCGCAACGTTCGGTTTGACTGTAGCATCTTTCCACGCAAAGCTTCCGCTCACTGCAGTGCCGGAAACGCTGTGCTGTACCGCGCCACCGCTCAGTGCAGAATCTGCAAGGCTTTCGCCCCAGGTGATCTCTGCAGCCGTCGGATTCTGTACAATGACCGGCTCTGCTTTCTTCACCTTCACTGCAACCGTCGTGCTGACGGCTTTATAATTCTTCGTTCCCGTCTCTGTAAAGACCGCTTCATATCCGCTGTTTTTCACAGTCGGAACAATCCCGGACTGCTTCCAGCTCCATGTTCCGTCCAAAGCCGTTCCGTCTACGCCCGTTACAACTCCACCGGTCAGATCGCTGTCTTCCAGCGCCTTGGTCGGATCATAGGTTCTCTCTGCCACACTGGCAGGCGTTCCGACGGTCGGCGTTGCCTGATTGACCACGATATCCACCGATCCATAGACCGACTTATACTCAGCATCCGCCGGTTTAAACTGCCATGTGCCCACCGGGATTCCGGCATACGGTACCCAGCTGCCGTCCGGCCAGCCGAACGTGCCTTCAATGACATTTCCGGCTTCGTCCGTAAATATTGCCTCTTCAAAAATCAGCTTCGACAGCGGCTCCCCATAGGTCAGCACGTTATTTTTCAGCCGAACTTCCATGCCGGGCTTTAAAATTACATTGGTCTGATCGCGCAGACACAACGTAAACTTGATCTCCGTGTCCTCGTAGTTCGTCATCTGTACCGGAATCACAAGTTCTCCGCGCTTGCCAAGATTCATCTGCTCCGGGGTCGTCTTTCCGGCTGTGTAGGACAGGATATTGCCGTTTATCTTCGGAAGAACCTTATAATATTCATACCCTCTTGATCCATGGTTCCATGGTCCAAAAACAGCTTCTCCACAGTCTGCCGGGAGATATTGGGTCAGATCAATCGCTTCTTCGACATCCTTTGTATAAACATAGCTCTTATCCACCGTCTGGATGACCGGCGCTGCCTTTTTGGAAATCGTCACTCCACCACGCCACAGGTCAACCGGACCGTTCGGCTGAATCAGTTCATAGCTATCCGCTTCTGCCCCTGTCAGGGTGAGTGTCGGCAGCGTTACGCTCCGATACGTTCCTGCATCCGCCTTTTCCAGGGTTCCCCGCAGACCGTTCGTATCGACCGAAACCCCTGAATAACTGGTGTCGGATTGATTCTCTAACACAACATCCGTCACATCCACAAGTCTGCTTCCATCATACGTTCTGCCTGTCGCTATGGCACCTGTTACGCGCAGCTTCGCTTTTTCTACGATAATCGTAATATTATAGGAGAGTCTTGCAACGCCCTGATTTCCCTGCGGATACAACTCAATTTTATAATGATGGGTTCCAACGCTGAGGCTGTCGAGAAAATTAGGATTAAACGTCAGTAATTCGTCGTTGCTCATATCATAATCAGTATTTTTAAGAGGCTTATCCCTGTCATCCACCACCTCGGCAAAGGCATTGCCATTTAGAGCCATCATGATAGCTTTTGGTTGACCTTCTTTATAGCTATACGAAAACTCTGAGTTATTCAGCGTGCTTTCCTGATAAACGGTCAAACCATCGCTGTTTAAAATGGACTCATTTCCAAAATTATCTGTTACCCGGACATACACTATTCTGCGCGGTCCGAGCGGTAAAACGACCGGCGCTGTATAATCTGTCCATTCCACACCGGGATAATCTTTTATTTCCTGATCTGCGATATAGTACCGTTTTGTCGCAACGCCGCTTTCTGCATCCTCAAACGCAATTTCCATCGTCTCTGTATTTTTGCAGAGGAAACCCAAGGAAATCGTATTGACAAATTTTCTCCAGCCGCTCTCTCCGATCTTCCAGCTCGCGGTCGGTGCAATCGTATCTTTTACCGTAATGCTTACCGTTCCGTCTAACGTTTCGTAGTTGACACTGTCTTCCGGTTCAAATACCCAATCATAGTCATGCGTACCGTACTGCAGCGTCGTTCCCGTTTTTAATTTCAGAGTTCCCGGAATTGTCGTATCTGTACGGGAAAGCTGCACCTGATCCACGTCGAGCGTATTTTGCAGTTCGTTTGCCGTCACGGTTCCGATCTGCGTATCTGCTTTTTCGATTACAAAATTATCCTTTGCTGTATATGT
>OLVX01000173.1_pt1 | contig 65284 bp, 28 predicted proteins | sample 1673271 | NCBI WGS metagenome assembly OLVX01 (sample SAMEA3178939, study PRJEB25190) | human gut metagenome | biome: human gut; feature: human-associated habitat; material: faeces | place: Austria | collected 2013
GTGGTAAATGTGCTTCATTTGTGCTATTTAAGCCTAATTGTCCATCTCCATTTGCACCTACTCCCCATACACTTCCATCTGCATCTAACATTAATAAGAAATCTTCACCTGCTGAAATTTGTATAATATTAGATACTTTTTTCATTTTTACAGGGTAATTTGATGCACTTGTATTATTAACTCCAAATTGTCCATAACTATTATAGCCCCATGAATATACTTCACCATTTTCCATTAAAGCATATGAAGTTAATTCTCCTGCTGCTATTGCTACAACATTTTGTAAATATCCAACCCCATTTGGACCTTTTACTTTAGTTAATGTTGCTTGTGATGTTTTATTTCCATTTCCTAATTGTCCATAACTATTTAATCCTGTTGCCCATACTGTTCCATCTTCTTTTAAAACTAATGTATGATAATAACCTGCTGCTATATCTATTATGTTTTCTACTTCTTCTTGTGTCTTTTCTCCATCTATGTTTTGAACTGTTTGGAACATTTTTGTAGGCTCATCTTTGCTTACATAATCATTAGTTCCAAGTTGTCCATAACCATTGTAGCCCCATCCATATACACTTCCATTTGATTTTAAAGCAATAAAATTATTATAACCAGCTACCACCTTTGGATATGTTGTTCCTTGACTTCCATTTACATTAACTTTTACAGCTGAATATATACTATTATCTGAATTATATAATTTTATAAATGTTGTTCCATTAGATACCGCTGTAATAATTCCTGTATCACTATCAACTTTTGCAACACTTTCATCCATTGATTTAAATGTACATGTTGAATTTTTTATGTTATCTGTTAATAAGTTTAATTTCATTGATACATCATATTTTATTTTGCTTGTATCTCCGGCATTTTTTAAATTAATAATATTATTTTGGTCTACATTTACTTTTAATCCTGTTAATTCCCATTCCTTTGTACGATTTTCTACTGTTCCATTACCAATTTCTCCATTTCCATTGTAGCCAACAGTATAAATATAGCCTTTATCATCAACTATAATTCCAGTTTGCTTTCCTGTTGATCTTGTCAATGCCATTGCAATAATTTTCTTATTTTCTTGTGTTTTATATAAGTATTTTCTAGTGCTTGTTGATTGAGTAAAATTTTGTGCACATGATGCATAACCTGTAACATATAAACCATTTTCATTTTTGGTTGCAAATGTAGCATATCCTGCTGAATATATATGATTTACATTTTTTAGTTGCGCTGAAGAACTGTCTAACATTGGAACAATAACACTTTTATTTTGAGTATCTTTAGTTGCCAATTGTCCATAATTATTTTGTCCAACAGCATATACATCTCCACTATCTGTAATTAATGATGTGCTATATATATTACAGCTTATTTCTTTTACCCCTGTAAGAATTCCTGAACCAGTTTTACTAACCATTTGAGTTGGCACATAAATATCTGTTGTATTTCCTAATCCTAATTGTCCTTCTCCATTTCTTCCAACTGCCCAAACACTTCCATCTGCTGCAATCATTGCAATATGGCTTTCACCAGAAGCAAGTTGCATAATATTAGGTATTTTACTCATTTTACAAGGCACATAATTTGCCAAAGATGATGTTGCATTATTTCCATATTCTCCATAACTGTTAAGTCCCCATGACCAAACTGTTCCATCCTTTTTTAATGCATGCATAGTAGAGCTTCCTGCAGAAATAGCAATAACATCAGATATATTGGCTTTTTTAAATGTATTTGAACTTGTTGTTGTTCCATCTGCTAATTGTCCATAACCATTATTACCAGACATCCAAACTGTTCCATCATTTTTTAAAATTGCAGTAAACTGATATCCTGCTGCTACATCTATAGCATTTTCAACATTTGTCTTTGTTGGTTCAAGCCTACTAGAAGTATCTCCTGTTCCTAGCTGACCGTTTCCGTTATATCCCCATACATATGTTGTACCATCTGACTTAAGTGCAACAAAATGATTTTCTCCTGCTGCAACTTTAGGGTATGTTACACCATCATTCTCATTAACATTTACTTTTACTGTTCCATATATTTTATTTGTTTTATCTGAAATTCTTATATATGTTGTTCCAACTCCTACACCAATAACTTTATTATTGCTAACAGTTGCAACATCTGTGTCTAGTGATTCATAAGTCAAATCTATTGTAAAATCTTTGTTTATTAAACTTAAACCATAAGCAAAATATGGTTCAATATATTTTGTCTCATTTGCTTTTAAATTTATTATTGCATTATCATCAAGAATTTTATAATCACTTATGCTATAAGGCTTATACATATATGATGTATCTGTTGTTCCATTTCCTAATTCTCCATTTCCACTATAACCAACTGTAAATATTCTACCAATTTCATCAACATATGCTGTTGTTTGTAAAGTTGCATGTTTTGTAATTGCTATATTTTTAACTTCACAATCAATGTTGACCTTTGTCAATCTTTTTACTGTTGAGCTATTTCCTTGAATTAAGTGTCCATATTTATTATTTCCTACAGCCATAACAGTTCCGTCTTCTGTTATAACTACACTATTACTTCCTTGTGCATAAATTTCTTTAACATTTTTTATTTGACTTCCAGATTTATCTGTCATTGGTATTAAATAACTTTTAGAAGTTGAAGTACCATCTGCTAATTGATAATAGCCATTATACCCTGTTGCATAAACATATCCGTCATTTGTTAAAACCATTGTATGATTTATACCAGCTGAAACGCTTTTTGCATTAGACATTTCACCTGTTCCATTTAAATTTTTCATTTTGCTCCATGTATTAATATCACTTGTTGTATTAATTCCTAATTGACCATCTGAATTTTTTCCTGAAACAAAAACTTGTCCATTTTCTGTAAGTGCTAGCGTGTGATTTTCTCCTATTGCTATTTGCTTAATATTTTGCAATGTTGTTTTTGTAGGTAATGTTCTTGATTTTGTATCTCCAAATCCCATTTGACCATATCCATTATAACCCCATGTATATACTTCATTGTCATTTGTAATAGCATACATTGTATGTGTTCCAGAAAAAATTGATTTTATATTATTTAAAAATCCTGTTCCATCTTCATTTTTTACTTGTACAAAGTTTAGTTTATTTTCAGTATCTCCAACACCTAATTCGCCATCTGCATTATATCCTGTCATCCATACAGTTCCATCTTTTTTCAAAGCTGCTGTATAATAATATCCTGCAACCACATCAATTACATTGTCAATATTTGAATATACCGGTGTTGAATAGTTTGTAGTGTTTCCTGTTCCTAAATTTCCATACCCATTATATCCCCATGAATACACTTTTCCATCAGCAGTCAAGGCTGCAAAATGATTTGCTCCTCCTACTATTTTTGCATTTGCAATTTGATTTTTTAATATTTCATTGCTTTTGCTGCTAACATCTATGCTAGAAATTGGATTTAGAGCATTTTTTAAATTTTTTATAAAATTAATACCTTGCTCACTTCCAAGCCCAAAAAGCAATGTTGAAATCAATAACATTGCAATTGCTGAAATAATTAAATTTTTCTCTGTTCTTTTTCCTTTGCTTATTTTCATTGTTCATTCTCCTTATACAAGTAATATATATATATTTATTATACTTATTTTTTTATTTTAATTTCAACTAATGTATTTTTATATAATATTATATATATACTATATATACTTACGGATAAAATAGTTTTAAAGTTCGTACTACATTTTTTGACATTTTATTTAACTTTATGTTACAAATAAGCAATTTAAAGTTAAATTTACTAGGGAATTAGCTAATATTTGCCATTTATAATTTTTATATTTACTTTTTATGTAAATTATGATAAAATATAAAAGTATTAATTTTATTTAAAGACTCTTTAAATTATTTTGATAAAGAAAGGAAGTTTTAAAAATGAAGTTTTCCATTGAACCTCTTGACTTGCATCATTATGAGGTATTTATGCTTCATCCAATACAAGGAAAAATATTTGGAAAAACTCAAGAAAAAACATATATGGGATCTGCTACAATTAGTCTAGATGGTACTAATGTTAATATATATTGCGAAAATAAACGAATGAAAAAATACTCTGAAATCTTAGGGAAACAAGCATATTCATATTATTCAAACAAAATTGGAATATAAATTTAATTAAATAAACACGACAAATAAACTTGTAAAATGCCTTTTTTTAAAATCTGCATTTTCAAGTTTTATTTTTTAAATTAAACATTTTTTTGTACAATTAACAAACCTTATGAAAGGTCTTTTTATTTTTTATATTATACAGTTATCATTAAGTGTTAAATTGGGTAACACCTAATGATAACTTAAATTATCTTATCCCAATTATAAGATAATCTTACTGATTTCCGATATATTAGATTGGGGCTAATATACCAAAATATCAGTTAAATAAACTCTCATCCCAATTTTTGAAAATTTATTTTTATGTTCTATAACTATATTCTTCATTATTATAGTCAACTTTAAAGTTTTCATCTTTATCATGTATTATAATATTAACTGTTTTTTGATCTAATTTTTTACTTATTGATTTAGATAATACTACTTTATATTCATCTTCATTATATTTTTTATAGTATTTGTTTAAATCTAATACTCTATCATCTTTTGTAACTTTTTCTTTACCAATTAGTACTTTTTGACCATCTTCTTCAAGATAAATCTTAACATTTTTTCTACGTTTTATAAGTACTATGATTATTAAACTAATTCCAGCTAGAGCAAGTATTATAGCAAATAGATTTAATATATTTTTTAAATTTTCCATCACATCTGTTGGTGAATTTTGATTATTATTAGTTATTCCTATTGCTTCTGGTTCTTTGCTCTTTTCTTGATTACTATCTTGTTTTTTATCTTCATCTTTTAATATATTATCTTGTGTATTTTGATTACTTTCTTCTACTTTATCTTCTGTATTTGAAGGTACATACATAATAGTATTAGAAGTATTACGTTTTGCATTATTTTTGCTATTTGATTGGTTATTACCTTGGTTGTTGTTTTTTTGATTATCGTCTGTTTTGTTATCTGTTTGATTATTGCCTGGTTTGTTATCTGTTTGGTTATTATCTGAATCTGGAGTGCTTGGGGTTGCATCCTTTTCAACATATACACCAAATTTATTATCAAAACCTCCATAATTTACAGTAATTACTTGATAACCCTCTTTATTACTATCATATCCTGATACCATATCTTTTGTTATTTTTACAACAGTCACACCACTATCTTTTGTTACATTTAATGTTGCTCCTGTTAAATCTAAGCTTTCACCCTTTTTGTAAGTTGTTTTATTAGGTAAATCTTTTATAGATACACCTAATAGTCTATCTTCTACATTTACAGTATACTTATAAGTATTATCTTTAAAAGTTACAGTAATTGTCTTTGTACCTGGGGTTGTACTATCAAATCCACTTACAATATCTTTTGTTAAATTATACTTATTACCTAGTTTTCCACTAGCATATACCTCAGTAATTGATCCTCCAGTTAAATCAAGTGTGTCACCAATTATATATTGTTTTTTTGTAGGAGAAACAAATTTCATTTCTTTAATATAATCTTCCCCTACTGTAACACTAAAGTATCCTGTGTATGTGTTTTGCTTATCATCTTTATATGTAACAGTTATCATTTGTTGTCCTGGTGTAGTTTTTTCGTATCCTGTTATCATATCTTTTGTTATTTTTTCATTTCTTATTGTTCCATCTTCCATTACTACTTTTATGCTACTTCCTGCTAAGTTTAAATCTTCTCCATATTTGTAATTTGTTTTAGTAGGTGGTATTACTTCTATATGATTTACATTATTTATTACTGCTACTTCGAAAATTTTACTAAATCCTTCATATGTTACAGTGATTTTTTTAATACCTGGGGTTGTACTATCAAATCCACTTACCATATTTTTTGTTAATGAAATAGTATTTCCATTTACTCCACTTGCCATTACTTCTGTAATACTTCCTCCTGCTAAGCTTAAGCTTTCATTTATTTTATATTCATTCTTAGTAGGCGGTGTTAATTTAATATCTTTAATATAATCTTTTATTGTAACACTCGTTTTTAATGATTTTTCATTATATATTATTGTTAATTCTTGGTCTCCTAATTTTTGTGGATTATAGCCTGATATCATTCCTGTAGTTACAGGAATATTCTCAGTTTTTCCACTATTATATTTTACATTTATGCTTAAATTGCTTAAATCCAAGTTATCTCCATACTTATATATCTTTTTAAAATCTTTATCATTTAAAGATATCTCACTAATTGTATCTTTTACTGTTACTACAAAGTCTTTAGTATATGTTTTATCATCTACATATGTAATTGTTACATTTTGTTTTCCAATTTTTGTTGATGTATAACCACTTATCATACTACTTGTTACTATTATTTCTTCAGGCTTACTTGGGTTTGAAGCCATTATTTTAGTAATCTTTGCTCCATCTAAGTTTAAACTTTCTCCATAGTTATATTCTACTTTGCTTGGAGGTGTAATAATTACGCTTTGTACATAATCTATAACTTCAACATTAATTGTAGTAATAGTTTGTCCTTCATACTCTATTTTTACAACTTGGCTACCTAATTTATTTTTTTCATACCCTTTAATCATGTCTTGAGTTACAGGTATTGTAACATCTCCACTTAATTTATGAATATTTAATTTTAAATTAGATATTTTAAAATCTTCTCCATATTTGTATTTAGTCTCTGGTATACCTTGTAATTCAATACCAGTAATTGTATCTTTTACATTTACATCAAATGTTTTTGTTTTTCCTTCATATGTTACTTTTATTGTTTGTATTCCTGATTGGTTAGGATTAAATGTACTTAATGTTACACTATCATCTGTTAATGGAACTGCTGCTACTGCTGCTCCACTTGCCATTACTTTTTGTACACTTCCTCCAGTTAGGTCTAAACTTTCTCCATATTGATATTCTGTTTTATCTGGATTTACTAAAATTATATCTTTCACATAATCTTTTACAGTTACTTTAAATGTTGCTTCTTCTCCTCCATATGTAACTTTTATTGTTTGCTCTCCTAATTTTTCTTTGTCATAGCCAATTACCATATCTTCAGTCACTGGAATTTCTATTGTTCCACTTCCCTTTACAACACTTATTGTAGCTCCTGTTAAGTCTAAATCTTCTCCATAATTATATTCTGTTTTATCTGGATTAGCTTTTATACTTATACTTTCTACACTATCTTTTACAGAAACATCATATGTTGTTGTTTTTGTTATTCCATTTTCTATGTAACTTACTGTTAATGTTAATTTTGTATTTTCTTTTGTACTATCAAATCCTGTTACCATATCTTTGGTTATTTCTTTTGTTTCTGGCTCTCCTACTGCTCTTGTTACTAGTATTTCACCATCTGTTATATCTAATAAATCATTTACATTGTAACTTGTTTTTGGTGTTTGATGCATTGTTATTGATTTTACATCATTTACTATTATTATTGGGTAACTTGCTGTTTCTTTCTTTCCGCCTTCTTCATATGTTATTGTTAATATTTTAGTTACTGTTGTGTTTTCTCCATAATCATCTTTACTTGGACTCATATTTACTGTTGTACCATTTTCTGTTATCATGCTTCCTTCAATTGGTACTTCTTTACTCAATCCACTTGCTGTTGTTACTTCTATTTTTCCTCCTGTTAAATCCAATTCTTCTCCATGATTATAATTTGTTTTTGTTGGCTTTGTTATCGTTATTTTTGATACTACATCTGAAAGTGTTACATTTAATGTTGCTTCAAATTTTTCTCCTTTTGTTGCACTATTTACATCTTCATCTTCATATTCTACTTTTAGACTTTGTTTATTTATTGTTCCTTTATTATATGTTGTTTTTATCATGCTTTCTGTTAGAGTCTCTGGGGTTTTTGCTCCTTCTTTTGCATATGTTACAACATATTTTATGTCATTTGCTGATATTATTTGTGATAATTCATCATTGTATTTTCCTGTTACATCTGCTGGAACTACTTCTATTTTTGTTACATAATCTTTTACATTTACTTTAAATGTTGTTTCTTCTCCTCCATATGTAACTTTTATTGTTTGTTCTCCTAGTTTTTCCTTGTCATAGCCACTTACCATATCTTCAGTTACTGGAATTTCTACTGTTCCACTTCCCTTTACAACACTTATTGTAGCTCCTGTTAAGTCTAGTTCTTCTCCATATTTGTATTGTGTTTTATTTGGATTTGTTTTTATCCCTATTCCTGTTACTGCATCTTTTACAGTTATACTATAACTTGTCTGTTTTGTAACTCCATTTTCTGTATATGTTATTGTTACTTCTTTTTCTCCCTCTGTTGTAGTATTAAAACCACTTATCATATCGTTTTCTACATCTATTGCTTCAATTTCTCCTGTCTGTCTTGTTACAAGTATTGATAAACCTGTTTGTATTGGTTCATTTATATTATACTCAGTTTTAGGAGTTCCTTGTATCTGTATTGATTTTAAAGTATTTATTATATCTATACTATAATTAGATGTTTTGGTAATTCCTCCTCTAGTTACTGAAATCTCTAAATTTTCTTTATATTTTTGTGTACTTAAATCAAACAAACTACCATCTGGTTTCATTTCAACAGCACTTCCATCAACTTGTCTTATCATTGTTTCTGTCATAGGAATTACTATTGCTTTTGTTGGATTAGATGCATAATATGCTTTTATACTACCACCATCAAAAGTAAATGTATCACCATAATAAAAACTTACATCTGTTGGATTTGTTATTTCCATTTTTGATATATAATCATTTACTTGAATAGTAAAGCTTTGAGTAAATGTATCTAGGTATGTATAACTATTTGTATCATTATCTGTATAACTTACTATTACATTTTGTGTACCGATTGTATTCATTGAGTAATTAGATAGGTCAGATAATGTTAAATTGCTTGCTGAACCTATTGTATCATTTCCATATTTTACATTATAACTTCCACCTGTTAAATCAATTGCATCTCCATATTTATATATTGTTTTATTTGGTGTTGTTAATATAATTTCTTTTACATAGTTTTTTACAGTTACAGATATTGTATCTGCTGCAACCTTTCCACCATATGAAACATTTAAATTTTGGTTATTTGGCATAGAAGTAGGTGTTTTATTATAGCCAGTAACACTAACTGCCCCATCTTCCATACTTAAATCAAAGCTTGCTCCTCCAACTGTCAATACTGTAATTTTACCATTTTCTAGTTCTAAAGAATCTCCATATTTATATGTTGTTTTACTTGGATTATCTTTTATTTTTATTTCTGATATTGAATCATTTACTATTACTGTAAATGATGTTGTCTTTGTTACATTATTACTATCTGTATATGATAATGTTATTTTTTGATTTCCTGCTAATAATCCACTAGATGTTGTCCATTTATTTCCCTGAATATTAGATGAATTAATATCTGCTAATCCTGTATCAGAAATTACACTACTGTCTGGTAAGTTTATATTTTTAGTCACACCACTTTTTGTTTTTGTTTCTATAATTCCTCCTGTTAGGTCTATGGTATCTCCTGTATTATATGAGGTATTTGTTGGACTTGCTATTAATTTTATTGAATTTACTGGATCTGTTACATTTATATTAATTGTTTTATTTTGTGTTATATCTTCTACTGCTGTAACTACAAAATTAGAATTATTTACATCTGCTTTTGTTCTGTCTACAGTTACCTTTCCATCTTCTATTGCTTTTTGTAATGATTCACTATACTTTGAATCATCAGAATAACTAATAGTTACAACAGAACCCACATAATCAATTATATCTCCATGTTCATAATTTAGTTTTGTAGGATTTGTTACTTCAAAATTTGTTATTTCTACTTTTCCATCTGTATTAAATCCAGATATAAGGAAATAATTTTCTCCTAACACCCATTGAGTAACATTATTATAATCTATCTCCAATCCATCTTGTAACCCGCTAGCACCTTTTACTAACTTAAATGATTCACTAGTTATATCATTTAATGTATATCCGTCACTTATTTGGAAATAAAATGTTCCTAAAAATACCTTTCCATTAGGATTTAATTTGTCTGCTGTTGCTTGTAATCTTATTCTAGACTCATTTGTAAATAAATATGAGCATTTTTCTCCTGATTCTACTACACTAATATTATCCTCTGATGAAAATGCATTTCCTATTGATGTAGCTTGAACATATTTATTTCTTTTGTAGTACACTGGCGTTAACAAATCACTATCATAAGAAAAGTTAACGTCAAATCCATCTACCGCCTTAACTCCACCTAAATATAATTTTACTGGTATAACATTAAAATCTTCATAATCTGGTTTAATAATATCTTCAAATTCTTTATCATTTTCATCATATCCATTTGCTAATTCTAAATATGGCATGTCTAAATCCACACCTGCATATGATATTAAAGAACAATATGGGAAAAACATATTTGCAATTAATGTTATTAATGTTATTAATGCCACTATTTTTTTATTTTGCTTAACCTCTTTCATATTTTTTTCCTACCTTCCCTTATAATTTTCTATTTCTCTTTGGCTACCATTATCTGCTGCTATAATACTTATATCCTTAATCTGGACATTTCCATCATCATTTAAATCATATTTTTCTTCAAATCCTTCTTTTAAATAACTATCTCCATTATGCATATTTAGTAATGCTATATCTTGGATTTGAACAATTGCATCTTTGTTTATATCTCCAGCAATTAATTGGTATGTTCCCAAATCTTTTACTTTGTTTTCTTCTATTTCTACATATATATATATATGATCTAAATATCCTGGCTTATCTACTAAAATATCATATGTTCCAGGTATTATGGTAAATTCAAATGTTCCGTCATCATTTGTTGTAATGTTTTTTTCCTCTTGTAAATTATGTAGTTCTTTATTTACAGTATCTACACCAGCTTTACCACCAAACTCTTTTTCCTTTTCATCCCAATCAAAAACTTTAGCTACTTCACTGCTTTTATATGCATATATATTTGATATATATTTTCCCGTTGTTGATAGTGTATATGGTGTTTCAATTTTTCCTTTTATAACTCCATATGGTCTATGTATTGTTAATTTATATATATTAGTAGTTTTTTTATCTTCAGCAATTACTTTTATTTCTATAATTGTATCTTGCTGGCCTAATTTATTTAATGTTATTTCTTGGGTTAGATCTTCGATTTCTTTTTCTTCATATATAATTGTTGTTCCATCACTATCATAAATTAATTCTCCATTTTCATCCCTTTTTGGAATTTTTAGAATGATAGAAGATTTTTCATCATCTTTTGTTATTTCTAAGTCCATTTTATCTATATATTCTAATAAGTCTAAATTATATTCTAATATCTTTTTATCAAATGTAGGTGTAATTGGGTATTCTTTATAATTTGCATCTTCCTCACTTCCAGTTGATAACTTTATATTTGCTAAATCTGCATTTTTAGATGCTGTCTTATCTGTAAAACGAAATGTTGATTGACTTTCATAATTTTGTTCATTACCTATTGTTATTTTTATTCCTGTTTTAGGTGAACTGCTGCTTGATGTTTCTAGTTTAAAACTACTTATATTAAACTCATCAGATGACATTTTAAAGCTTAATTTTCCCAATAAAACATCTCCTGTTGTATCTATTATTGTTCCTAAATTTTCGTCATTTTTTATATGCTCAGATTCTGTAACTGGAGGGTTTAGCGAAAGTACTAATCTTATTCCAGCATCCGTGTTTCCTGTATATGGGACAGAAAATATATCCAAATTATCTACAAACTCATTTTCAAATGCAAAATATTGTGTTTCATCATCACATTCTTCATTAGTAATCAAATTAGATGTTGAAAATATATTTCCATCATATGAAAATCTAACATCAAATCCTTTAAACTTAATGTCATGTCCCCAAAGTTCAAAAATTACCTGTTTACCATTTCCTTCAACATCCTTTATTTTTGTTGCTCTTAATTCTATGTATTGGTTTGTAGTTGGTTCTATTGTTGTAGAATCAGCCATAACAATTTTGCAACTTGCAGCAATTGTACAAATGCATATAATTAATACTATTAAATTAATTTTTATTAATTTTTTAACTCTTGCTTGCAAGTTTATTTCTCCTTTTTATATCTTTTACTTATATTTATAAATAAATTGTATATTAATAAAAAAAAATATACAATTATGTACATTTTCGTTTTTGTTTTATATTACATTTTTCTTATTACGGCTTTTCGACTTTTATCTACATTTTTTGCTTTTATTAAATTTAGATTATTTTAATATTACATTTTGTTATTTTGTTTTATAATTTTGCTCTTACTTCTTTATTCCGTAGGATTATACAAAAAAACAAATAATTTGTTACTAAAAAAAGAAATAAGTATAAATACTTATTTCCCATTTTTATATTCTTCTAAAGCTATTGCAACTTGATCTGGGCAAGATGTCCCTCTTCCTGCACAATCAATTCCTTTTAGTAATTTTATAACCTCATCTATATTTTTACCCTCAACAAGTCTTGCAACACCTACAGTATTTCCAGGGCATCCTCCAACAATTTTTAAGCTTTTTATTATATCATTTTCTATCTCAAAAATCATTTGCATTGAGCAAACTCCTTCTGGTGTATAAGTATATGTCATTTTCATCACCTCTATATTAATATACCAAAAAATCGACATTTTATCAAGAAGTTAAACCAATTTTCTATATTATTCCAATAAAAATCATCTTTTTCTCTATATTAAAATTATCCAAAAATCTTCCTTTCTTATTCTCATTAAATCTTAAAATATATTTATCTAAATCCAAAAAATATATATTAGAGCTCTTACATATTTTATAATTTTTATTTAAAAATTTGATATTAAACTTCTTTTTATAATTATAATACTTGCTTTTATATTCTGTTATAGTTGCTTTTTTATTATAATACTTTCCATTTTTCACCTTATTTGTTAAATTTTTTTCTTCACAAAAATACCAATAACAAAATATAGTTTCTTGGACTTTTTCCTTATTTATAATTTTTAGATATATTTCACGCTTTATATTTGTTTCTAATACCACTTCCACTTTCATAAGTTTAAAATTATATTCTGATATCTTTTTTAGCCTTTCTATTCCTTTAAATTTTATTTCTTTAATTTTACAATTTAAAGTATTTTGAAGAATATTTTTTATTGCAAGAGTATTTTTTTTACTTCTTAAAATATTTTTTTTGTTATTTTGCAATTAAGCTCCTTCCTACTACTCTATTTTTTCCTCTTTCCAATATTTTTCTAACAACTCATCTAATTTTGATATTTTACTAAACTTTTCTTTTGATAATTGTATTAATTTTAAATTTTGTCCCTGAAAATAACCAATCCACGCTTCTTCCTTTTTGATATTCGATAAATTTAGCATTTTGAATTTAGGTAATTCTATTACATGCATTTCCATAGTTTCTAAAATATTATCATCTATTATATTAGTTTTAATTGAAATTTTTCTGTGATAATTATATGAGCTAAAATAATTAAAATCTAGAATATTAATTGTAACCGTTTTGGCAATTTTTCTGTTATCATTATATGTTATCTGGTTTGTATGTACTCTTGCATAATATAAAAACATTTTATTTTGAACGTAATTTCCATCTATTATTTGAATTCCAACATTTAATTCTTCATCTTCTGTTTGTATTCTTACTTCTACTATTCCCATACTGTAATATGTAGTACTTGAATAGTATTTGTTTTCTTTTGGATTATTTAAGGTAATGTTTTTTATTTTTACTTTTAATATAGTTTCAATGAAATCTTTTAAGATATCTAAACAATTATTTGAATTTAAAATTTTACTTAATACTAAATTACTTTTTGATACAAATTTTCTATTCATAAAAAAATTTTTAGTGCACTAAATAAAGTAATACCTCCTTTTCATATAAATTAAATTTTGGGGTAAATTGATTAAGATTTAAAGTTAACTTTAGATTTGTAACATCTTTTGATTTAATTCTTTGAAAAAAAATTTGTTACGATTAAATTATATAATTCTGTTTTTAGTATACTCCCTAAAAATTTTATTTGTCAATCCTTTTTTAGTATAATTTCCTACATTTCATCGCAAATTTCGACATTTTAAAAATTCATAAGTAAAATTTAATCTTTTTTAAACAATTATAGATTAAAATTATATTTTCTTAAAATTTAAATTTTTTCACATAAAAACCAAATAAAAAATATTAAAAATCAAATTTTAACTTTAAAAATAATTGAACTAAAAATTTTTTTATTAATTTCTATAACAATTATTTGAATAATAAAATTTTATTTTTAATACTTTTTATACGATTTATATATATTCTTTAAATTATCTTCTCTAATTTTTTTACTACATTATTTATACTTTTTTCAGGTGTTGATGCTCCTGCCATAATTCCAACTACAGTTATTTGTTTTAGTTCATCTAAATCAAGTTCAGTTTCATTTTCTATACAAACACATTTTTGGCAATTTTTAGAAGCAATTTCAAATAATTTTTTTGTATTTGAACTATTTTTACCACCTATTATTATCATAAAATCTACTTGTTTTGCTATTTGTTCTGTTTCCTTTTGTCTTACTTTTGTTGAAGCACATATAGTATTTTTTATAACAATTTCTTCATTATTACTATTTTTATTATTTAAAAGCTCCTTTATTTTTTTCTCTATTTTTTCAAATTTTTCTAAACTATAAGTTGTTTGAGAAATTAAAAGCATTTTGTTGATTTTACTTTCATTTTTATAGTTTTCATATTTGTCTATTGCATCTAAAACATCTTCTTCCTTTTCTATTACATAGTAATTTTTACCACAATAACTCATTGTTCCAATATTTTCTGGATGATTTTTAGAGCCTGTTAAAATTATAAAATAGCCATTTTTTGCATATTCCTCAGCAATTTTATGTATCTTTATTACCATTGGGCATGTATAGTCTTCTATTTTAACATTTTTCCTTTTTGCAAGCTCATATACATCTTTTGGAACTCCATGTGCTCTTATTATTGTTGTTCCTTCTGCATTAGTTATATTATCAACAAACTTTATTCCTTTATTTTCTAAGTCTTTTATTACCTCATTATTATGTACAATCTCACCTAAACAATATGTTTTTTTATCTGACTTTTTTACTGCTTCATTTGCTCCATCTACTGCTCGTTTTACTCCATAACAAAAGCCGGCAGTTTTCCCTATTATTATTTTCATAGCAAAAAACTCCTTTAAATAATATAATTAAGAATGAAGTGCACCTTCAAAATTTAAACTTTCTGTCTAAATTTTGTGATGCACTTTAATATTATTAGAAATATATTTTGTTTTTAATATTTCATTCCATATTTACTTTTATTTAGATACTATATAATATCCTACACCTCTTTTAGTTATTAATATTTGTGGTGTTGATGTATCTTTTTCTATTTTTTCTCTAATTCTTCTTACTGTAACATCTACTGTTCTAATATCTCCATAATATTCATATCCCCATACTTTTTCAAGTAATGTTTCTCTAGTTACAACTTGACCAGGCTCACTTGCCAAGAATTTTAAAACTTCAAATTCTCTAAGTGTTAAATCAATTACTTCTCCTCTAACTTTAACTTCAAATTTATCTAAGTCTAATTCTAAGTCTCCAACTGAAATTTTGCTTTCTTTTTTCTTTTCTTGTTTATCATCTATAGTCTTTGAATTTAGTGATGCATCAACTTTTCTTAAATTTGCCTTAACTCTTGCAACTAGTTCTCTTACACTAAATGGTTTTGTTATATAGTCATCTGCTCCAAGTTCTAGACCTAATATTTTATCTATTTCTCCATCTTTTGCAGTTAGCATTAATATTGGAACATTTAAAGAATTTTTTATTCTTTTACATACAGATAAACCATCTAATTTTGGAAGCATTATATCAAGCAAGATTAAATCAGGCCTTTTTTCTAAGGCAACATCAACTGCTGTGATTCCATCATTAGCTTCTATCACGTTATAACCTTCTTTTTCTAAATTATATACTAAAATATCAATTATTGGTTGTTCATCATCAACTACTAATATTGTCTTTTGATCTCTTTCTAAATTTTCTTCCACAAAAACTCCGCCTTTCTTTTCCTTGCTTTATTTTTATACTATATTTATACCATAATTATTTTTATTATACAAGTTTTTTTTACAATTTATTCAATTTTATCCTAAAGCAACATCCAATATCATCATTATTACAAAGCCAATTGCAACTCCTATTGTACCAATATTTGAATGTTCTCCTGCCTGAGATTCTGGAATTAATTCTTCTACTACAACATAAATCATTGCACCTGCTGCAAATGACAATAAATATGGAAGGACTGGAACTACTATATTTGTAAGTAATATTGTAATTATTGCACCAATTGGCTCTACAATTCCAGATAAAGTTCCATATGTAAATGCTTTCCATTTTGGTACTCCTTCACTTTTCAGTGGCATCGAAATTATTGCACCTTCTGGAAAGTTTTGTATTGCAATTCCTATTGATAATGCAAGTGCTCCCGCCATAGTTATTCCTGCATTTCCAATCATTGCCCCAGCAAGTGTAACTCCAACTGCCATTCCTTCTGGAATATTATGAATTGTTACTGCTAAAACAAGCATTGTTGTCTTTTTTAACTTTGCCTTTATCCCTTCTGGTTTACTTTCATTTAAATGTAAATGCGGTACCAAACTATCTAAAACTAGTAAAAATAATATTCCAACTATAAAGCCGATTGCTGCTGGAATAAATTTAAAATGTCCTAAATTGTCTGACATTTCTATTGAAGGAATTAATAATGACCACACAGATGCTGCAATCATAACGCCAGATGCAAATCCCAATAATATTTTTTCTACTTTCTCGTTCATTTTATTTTTCATAAAAAATACCATTGCTGAACCTAAAGTCGTTCCTAAAAATGGTATTAGTAATCCAAAAAATAATTGCATTTTTTCACCTCTTATTATATTTTAACCTATTTTTTTTATTATATCACTTTTTTTAATTTTTATAGTTGTTGGTCTTCCATGTGGACAAGTATATGGATTTTTTAAACTTAATAAATTTTTTATTAGATTATCTACTTCTGCCTTTTCTAAATCCATGCCTGCTTTTACAGCTGCCTTACATGCAACTGTAGCTATAAATCTTTCTTCAACATCTTTTATTGAGGTCCTTTGTTCTTCTAGCATTTCATCTAAAATGTCTAAAAAAATATTTTTGCTTTTACCTCTATATTCTAAGTCTGGAATGCCATTAATTTTAACAGTATTTTCACCAAATACATCAATTTCAAATCCTGTATTTTTAAAAAGCTCTATATTTTGCTTTACAAATTCTATTTCTTTATATGTTAGGCTTTCAACTTCCGGAATAAGCATCATTTGGCAGTTCCTACTAATATGATTTTTGTAATTATTTTTTATTTGCTCATAAAGAATTCTTTCATGTGCCGCATGTTGATCAATTAAATACAATTCTTCATCAATTTCTACTATAATATATGTTTTAAATAAAATTCCAATATATTTATAATCCACATCTCTTGTTATATCACGTGTAATTTCTTCTTTTTCTTGTTTTATATTTGTTTTATTATTTAAAAATTGATATTCATTTTCTACATAATTTTCTTTTTGTATTTCTTTTTGATCATTTCCTAAAAAATTATAATTTAATAATGACTCTTTTATTGCATGGTACATTAATCTATATATTTCTTCCTCACTTTTAAACCTTACATCCATCTTTGTTGGATGCACATTTACATCATACAAGTTTGCAGGAATTTCTAAGTTTAAAATACAAAAACCATATTTTCCAATTCCCACACCCCCTTTAAAGGCTTGGTCAATACTATTTGCTAAAATACTGTTTTTTATGTTTCTTTTATTTAAAAATATTATTTGTCCATTTCTGTTATCCCTTGAAACAAGAGTATTACCTATAACTCCTGTTACTTTCATATTGTTATATTTATAATCTACTTTTATAATATTTTCTTGTATCTGTTTTCCATATAATATATAAATTATATCTTCTATTTTTCCATTTCCTGTAGATTTAAAAACCTGCTTACCATCTATATATAATCCAAACGATATATTTGTATTTGCTAAAGCTGCTTTTTGTACCCAATTTTTTATGTATTTACTTTCTGTAGCATCTTGCTTTAAAAATTTATACCTAACTGGTGTATTAAAAAATAAATCTTCCACAATTACACTAGTTCCTGTTGACATGGCACATTCTTCTTTTTCTTGTATTTCTCCAGCTTTTGCTGTAATTTTTGTTCCAGACAACATATTTTTTGTCTTAGAAGCAAGAATAAGTTTAGAAATAGAAGCAATACTTGCCATTGCTTCTCCTCTAAACCCCATAGTATAATTATTTTCTAAATCTTCAATATTTTTAATTTTACTTGTAGCATGGCGTTCCAAGGAAAGGAACATATCATCTTGTTCCATTCCTTTGCCATTATCTACAACTTTTATAAATGTTTTTCCACCATTTTTTATTTCTATTGTTATTTTGTTTGCTCCTGCATCAATTGAGTTTTCTACTAACTCTTTTACAACATTTGCAGGTCTTTCAATAACTTCTCCTGCTGCAATTTGGTTAATAGTTAAATCATCTAATAATACAATATTTCCCATTATTCATTTCCTTTTAAACTTGTTACCATATCTATTTTTTTAACTTTTTTTGCTAACACATGTGATGAAACAAATGACACAACTAATGTTCCTATTGCTGCATAAATATATGAAAATACTTTTATATATGCATGCATATCATAGTTTTCTGCTAAAGCTGCTTTAAATATATAACTTGTCATTAAATATCCTAGTGGTAATCCAATTATAATTGAAACTATTGTTATCCAATTATTTTGCTTAATAAATATTTTCTTTATTTTTCTATCTTTAAACCCTAAAACTTTTAATGTAGCAAATTGATATTGTTTTTCTGTAAATGATAATACACCTAAATTATATATAATTACACTTCCAAGTATAGCAGCTACTACAATTAATAGTATTATCATAGATTGCATTGTATTTAACATATTACTCATACCATCTTCTAAAGATGATTTATTTTGTATTAATTCTACACCGTCAATTTCTTTTATATTACTTAAATCATCATTTGTATATACAGTATCTGCTTTATATTCTAATCCAAGTGTTTCTAAGTATTTTCTTGTCATTTTAATATTTTGGTTTTGTGGATCACGATCCATTCCTACAATTTTACTTTCATAATATGTGTCACTTCCATATATATGCCATGTAAGTTTGTCTCCAATTTTGTACCCTTTATTTTCAGCAAGTTTTTGTGTTACATAAATTCCAGTGTCTTCTAATGTAATGTATTCTTTTTCTTTTGAAGTAAATCTTACATAATCTTTTGCATCTGTAACAAATATATTATTTGCTTCTCTTTTATCTCCATTTTTTATTTCTATTCCTAAAGTTTGTGATGTTGCATCACCATATTTTGAAGTTATTTCATTAAATTTTTCACTAGAATATCCTTCATTTAATGATAATTTATAATTAAAATTATATAAATCGTCAAATTGCCAATCTATAAAATTGTGTAATGTGTCAAACATTCCAAATGCACATACTAAAATCATTGTACATCCTACAATTCCAACTAATCCCATTAGTGTTCTTGTTTTATTTCTTAAAACATCTCTAAAGTTCCATTTACTTGCAAATTTCATATTTTTAAATATTCCCTTTGAAGTAATATTTAAGCTTTTACTTTTTACTTTTGGCATTTCTTCTCTTAATGTTTCTGCAGGTGACTCTTTTAATTCACTTCTACATGTTAAGTATGTTACTAAAGATATAATTAAAACAATTATTGCTGCAACTAAGAAGCTGCTACTATCTACTGCTGCCTTTCCATTTGGAATTTGAAAATATTTCATTTCCATTCCTATAAATATATTACCAATTAGTAATGGGGCTGCAATTAAACCAGCTATTGCTGAAAATAATGATATCCAGAATCCATAGCCTACATAATGCATTGTTATTTTTCTTTTCTTAAATCCAAGTGCTTTTAATGTTCCAATTTGAATTCTTTGTTTTTTTACAACCCTTGTCATTGTTGTAATAACAGATAAAATAGCAATTAATAAGAACAATCCTGAAAATATTCCAACATATGTTTCTCCTTCTTCAATTTCTCCTTGATATACAGAATATGAAGCTGAATCTTTTATGTCAGATACAGCTAAGGCTGATTCTACATTATTTTCTATATTTGCTTTTACACTATCTTTATTTTCTTCCCCATTTACATCAATTATAATATAATTAAATATTAAATAATCTTTGTAATTAAAGTCTTTTACATACATATCAAATATTGCTTCATCTGTTACATTCATTTTTTCCATAACAGTTTTTTTAACATAATGCTCAGGAAATTCATTTATTGACATATATGCAAAACCATAGTTTTCATGATTTGGGAATAATTCTGATTCATCTTTTACGTCATAAACATGGTCTGGTACATTTATAAGTCCTACTATTTTTTCTTCTAATGTCTCACCATCATATTTAATTTTTATTGTATCTCCAACTTTTAAATCATTGTTTTGAGCATAAAAATTGTCAAGCCATACTCCAGATTTATTTACATCAAATCCTTCACCATCCATAACATAGAATTTTGATATTTTATTTTCTTCTATAAAGTTTAATTGTAAAAATCTGTCTTCTTTATATTCCATTGTACCTGTAATTGTTAATTTACGTTCTGCATCATTTACATTTTCCATATTTTTTATTTTTTCTAAGTCATCTTTGCTAAAATTATTTCCAACTACATTTAAATCTTCTAAGTTATTTTCTCTATAAAATACTTCTGCTGTATTTATCATTCCGTCCATATAAGAACGTACTCCACCATATACTAAAACTCCTAAAAATACCATTAAGAAGATTGCTATAAATTGAGATTTATTTAGCTTGATGTCTCTAAACATTTTTTTCTTTAATTTACTCATTTTGGTCTCCTTTTTACCATTTTACTTCATCTATTTTTTTAGGGTTTTCATTTGCAACTACGCTTTCTATTTTTCCGTTTTTTACATGTATTACTGTGTCTGCTATTTCTGCAAATAAACTATTATGTGTTACAATTATAACCGTGTTTGCACCATTATTTTTGTCACATTGCTTTTTTAATAATTTTAATACATCTACTCCTGTTTTTGAGTCTAACGCGCCTGTTGGTTCATCACATAATAAAAGTTTTGGGTCTTTTGCAATTGCTCTTGCAATTGATACTCTTTGTTGCTCTCCTCCTGATAATTGGTTTGGAAATTTATTCATGTGTTTTTCTAATCCTACTGCTTTTATTGCTTCTTTACTATCTGTTCCATTTTTTACAATTTCTTTTACTAAATCAACATTTTCTAATACTGTTAATGTTGGCAATATATTATAAAATTGAAAAATAAATCCTATATTTTCAGCTCTGTAATCACTTAATTTTGAATCATTATATTTTGATATTTCTTCTCCATCAATTTTAATGCTTCCCTTTGTAGGTGAATCCATTCCCCCAATTAAATTTAATAATGTTGATTTTCCTGCTCCTGATGGTCCAAGTATTACAACAAATTCTCCTTTGTTTATAGACAAATCAATATTGTCTAGTGCTTTGAATTCTTTTTCTCCTATTTTGTAAGTTTTACTTACTTTTTTTAATTCTACTATTTTTTCCATAACTCCTCCTTACATGAAATTAATTTCATATTTCTGTACTATTATAATCATTATTATTAAAAAAGTCAATAGAATATGAATTTTTTTTCATATTCTTGACTTTTTTTATTTTACCATTTATAATATGCTTAAATTTTATGTTTTATTTAGGAGGATTTATGAGTAATAGCGATATTAGGGAACCAATTCAAAAACGTTCAATAGAAAAGAAAGAAAGAATAATACATGCTGGTTTTGACCTAATTTGTAAAAAAGGATATTATAATACCAATACAGCCCAAATTGCAAAAGCTGCTGGGGTTTCAACAGGAATTGTATATCAATATTTTAGAGATAAACATGACATATTAATAGAAGGTATTAAAAGATATTCTGATGAGATTTTTTACCCAATGTTAAATATTGGTCAAACCAAGATAGATAAAAATAATTTAGATTCAGTTATTCGTAATATGATTAATAAATTTGTTGAAAACCATAAACTTTCACAATCAGCTCATGAAGAAATAACCTCTATGACACATTCAGATGAAGAAATTGCAGAATTTTTTCACGAGCATGAATTATATATGACAAATAAAATTGCCAAAATATTAATAGAAAATGGATTTAATGAAAAAAACTTACCTGAAAAAGTTCATATTTCAATTAATTTAATAGATGACCTATGTCATGAAATTGTATATCATAAACATAAACAAATAAATTATGACATAATGATTGACTTAGTAATAAATACAATTGTTGATTTAATAAACAAATAAAAAGTGGGAAATTCCCACTTTTTATTCTACACTTTTTAAACTTTCTATCATATCTATTTTTTTCAAAATAAAATGAATTATTGCATTTACAATAAGAGAAAACAATATAGTTATTGCTGCTGAATATACATAGCTTATTGGCTCAATATTTTTTAAAAATCTAAGTTTATCAATTTCCACACTTGCAATTATTCCATCTGTTAAAAATGTTCCAAAAACAAGTCCTAAAACCACTCCAATAATTGTAAATATAATATTTTCTTTATTTATATAATTATCAACTTCTTTATTATAAAAACCTAAAACCTTAAGTGTTGCAATTTCTCTTTGGCGTTCTGCAATATTAATATTTGCTAAATTATATAATACAACAAATGCAAGAAGTGCAGATGCAACAATTAATATAACAACAACATAATTCATTGTATTTAGCATATCACTTACCATTTTCATCATGTCTGAAATCATATTTACAGATGATACGCCTTTTATATTTAAAATTTCTTCTGACATCTTACTTTTTTGTTCATCTGTTATATCTTTATTGTTTATATAAATCATATTTGTTTTATATGTTTTTATATTTGTCTCATAAAACTGTTTTGACATATACACATAGTGTGATACATAATTTTTAACAACATAATCAACTTTAAAATTATATTCAATATCATCACTGCTAACTAATGTAACATTATCTCCTGCTCCAATTTTTAAAAATTCTGCAACTTTATCTGTTATTATAATTCCATTATCACTTAATTCTACATTTTCATTTGTTTTTGTATCTATAAGATTTATTGCATTTTTTAAATTTTCCTTATCATTTGGAATAAACATTGTTACATCAAAGTTTGCATTTTCATTTTTTAATTTTCCTGTTGCTCCGTCAATTTCAACATAACTTTCAATATTTTCGTTTGAATTTATATAATTTTTTAAATCTTCTAAACCTTCTGTATTTTGAAGCATTACAGAAGAATCATATTTAAACACACCTCCAAATTGTGAGTCTGGAATTCCAATTACAGAATCTTTAATTCCAAATCCTGTTAGCATAAGTCCTGTACATCCTGCAATGCCAACAATTGTCATTACTGCTCTTTTTTTGTATCTAAATATATTTCTCATTGTAACTTTTTTTGAAAAGTTTAATTTTTTCCATATGAATTTAATTCTTTCTAAAAATATTCTTTTTCCATTTTTAGGTGGCTTTGGTCTCATAAGAACTGCAGGCATTTGTTTTAATTCTTTTACTGTTACAATAATTGTAGCACCACCAATACAAATAAATGCTATTAATATACCAAGCATTCCAATTCCAATTTGATATGTTACATAAAATTTTGGAATTGTATATATCATTGAATATAAAATCCATACAATATTTGGCAACAAATAGAATCCCACTGTCATACCAAGCACTCCACCAATAACACATGCCAAAAATGCATATAAAACATATTTAAAAATTATTTGTAAGTTTGTATATCCTAAAGATTTTAATGTTCCTATTTCTATTCTTTCTTCTTCTATCATTCTTGTCATAGATGTTAAGCTAATTAAAACTGCAACTAAATAAAATATTAATGGAAACATTTTTGATATATTTGACATTGTTTTTATTGCATCAAATATATTTGTATAACCAGTATTATCTTTTCTATCTTGTATATACCACTTAGCTTTTTCTATTTTTGATATCTCATCTTTTGCATCATTTAATTTTGTTTTTGCTTCCTCTAACTTTTCATTTGCTTCTTTTCTTGATGTTTCTAGTTTTTGCTCGTTTTCTAAAATCTCACTTTTAGCTGTTTTTATTTGTTCTTTTCCCTTTTGTATTTCCTGTTTTGCCAACTTTATTTGACTTTCAGCTTTAGACTTATTTTGTTTTAATGTTTGCTCATTATTTTGTATTTCTTGGTTTGCCTTATTAATTTCAGCCTCCCCATTTGTTATTTGAGTTTTGGCTGTATTTAATTTTGTTTCTATATCAGTTTTACTACTTTCTAGTTGTTTTTGTTTATTTTGAGTCTCTAAAATTATTGCATCAATTTTTGTTGTATCTTGGTTTGCCTGAATTAAAGCTTGTTTTTTAGCATTTAATTGTTGAATGGAATTTTTACAAGTTGTTATTGCATCATCTAGTTTGCTAATTGCCTCTTGAGATTGTTTAGTATTTTTTTCTAATTCCTGTTTTGCATTTTGCAATTGTTTTGATTTTGTTTGTATTTGCTTTTTTGCTTCTGCAATTTTATCTTCGGCTTCTACAAATTGTTTTTTTGTACTTTGTTCTTTACTTGAAAGCTCTTTTTCTGATTTTTGTAATTTAGCCTCTGATGTAGCAATTTGCTGTTTTGCATTTTTTATTTTTGTATCTGCTTCATTTAGCTCATTTTCTACCTTTTGTTTTTGATCATTATACTCTTTTGTAGCATCATTTAACTTTCCTTGAGCCTTATTTACAAGTTCATTATATCTTGCATCTTGCCTTTTCTCTTTTATCTTTTCTACTTCTTGTTTTGCATTTTCTATTACACTTATATAATCATCACTATTTGTTACTACATTATTTGCGTTGCTTACTTTTACTCCTATTTCTGTATAATAATTAGTATTAATTACTCCATCTTTTACATATATAAAATATGATATGTTTCCACTTCCTATAGATGTATTTCCTCTTTCATTTGATATGTATAATGGTGACTCTACAATTCCAACAATTTTAAATTCCTTCTTTGTAAATATTGGGTTTTCATCCTCATCTTTATCTTCATTTTCTAGTACAATTGTTTTACCAATAAAATCATTTGGATTTTGTACTCCAACATATCCTTCATCAAGCAAGCATTCATCATTATTTTGTGGCATATTCCCATTTATTAGTGATGGTAAATTTATATTTTCATTGTATTCAATTACTTTACATATTTTTTCTTTCTCATCTATTTTTGTTATTGAGTCTTTTGTTTTTATTCCATATGCTCCATCTATTTGCTCTAATTTGTTTAAAGCCTCTATATCATCATCTGTTAGTCCTAATGTTGAAATTATATTTATATCTTGCATTTTATTTTGTCTTGCATATTTATCTAAACTGTCTAGCATATCTGGACTTGTAGCAACAAGGCCTGCAAAAAATCCAACACCTAAAAAAGCCATAACAAGAATTGAAAAAAATCTTCTTCTGGTTTTTATTATTGCTTTTAAGTTATTTTTTACAAGTGATTTTTTCATTTATTTTCCCTTCTTTTTATATTTTGTCTATTATATATTACCATTAATTTAAAAAAATTCCAACTAAAAATTCATAAAATAACATTAAAAAACTTAAATAAAGAATTACATTGTTTTTTTCTTTATTTAAGTTTTTTATTTACATTATAACATTTATGTTATATATATTTCTTGTTCCATCTAATTTTATATTATTTTCAACTTCGTTTCCATTTAATAGTATTTTGGTTATTCCAGTATTTTTTCCATTTGGATTTTCTACTTTTATATTATATATGCTTTCTTTCCATTGATATTTTATTGTATATTCTTTCCAACTGTTTGGAATACATGGCTTAATTTTCAAAATTCCTTTTTCAACTTTCAAGCCTAATATATATTCAATTCCTGTTTTATAATACCAACTAGATGAACCTGTATACCATGTCCAGCCACCTCTTCCTGCCAAGTTTCCTTCTCCATATATATCTGCTGGTATTACATATGGCTCAACCTTGTATTTGTTAGCAGAATCTTTTGTTCTACTGTGCTCTATTGGATTTATCATTTTATATAGTTCTAGGGCTTTGTTTCCAAATCCTAGTAATGTTTGTGCAATAATTACCCAGCAAGATGCATGTGTGTATTGACCACCATTTTCTCTTACACCAGGTAAATATGCTTTTATATAACCAGGTTTTAGCTTACCCTTTTCAAATGGGGGATCAAGTAATTTTATGATTCCAGCATCCTTATTTACTAAATGATTTTCCAAGCTCTCCATTGAAATAAACTTTTTATCATTATCAGCGGCATTTGAAATAACACCCCAACTTTGAGCAATACTATCAATTCTACACTCATCATTGTCCATACTTCCAAGCCAATTGCCATCATCCATAAAAGCTCTTTTAAACCATCTACCATCCCAAGCAACTACATTTAAAGCCTTTTTTAAATTTAAATTTATCATTTTATATTTATTGGCTAATTCTATATCTCCTTTTTCTTCACAAATAGGAATAAAATTATCTAAAATATAATACATGAAAAATCCGAAGCCATACACTTTCGCCTTTTCCTTTATTACCAACCGTACTAAATCCATCATTCCAATCCCCAGAACCTATTTTAGGAAGACCATGTTCACCAAAATTTAAAGACTTTTCAATTGCTTTTTTACAATGATCATAAATACTTTCTAAAACATCAGATGGCAAATATACATCATATTTTTCATCTTGACCATCTGCAAGTTCTTGGCCTGTAATATACTTTGTTTTTATGTCTAAAATATTTTTATCTCCTGTAAACAAAATATATTCAATAGTTGCAAAAACAAGCCATAATAAATCATCAGAAAATTTAGTTCTTATTCCCTTTTTTGTTTCTTCATGCCACCAATGTTCTACATCACCTTCTAAAAATTGATGCTTACTATGCTTAATTATTTGATTTTTTAATAAATCTGGGTCCAAATATTTTAATCCAAACGTATCTTGCAGTTGATCTCTAAATCCATATGCTCCCCCAGACTGGTAAAAGCCTGTTCTTCCAAGTAGTCTGCTTTCTATAGTTTGATATGCTAGCCAACCATTTAAAATTATATTTACAGACTCAAGAGGTGTATATACTTGAATTCTTCCTAAAAGTTCTTTCCAATAACTTTTTACATCATTTAGCTCTTGCTTACAATTTGGTATTTTGCTATATTTATAAGACATGTTTTTGCAGTCAATAATATTATCTTCTGCGCCTAATAATATAGATATTTCCTTTTCAGAAAAGCTTTCAACTTCTATTTCTATTTCATAACAAATACAGGTATTTTGACCAAGTGAATTTTCATTATTTAAACTAACTTTTTTTATTCCATCTGGATTTTGTATTCCACCTTTCCCAAAAAAGAAATTTTTATTTCCTGTATATGATTTTATTTTTTCACTACATGAAACATATGCAATTGATTGTAGCAATTCACTTAAATACATATTTTTTGCAAGAATAATATTATTATTTTTATCATAATCTAAGTTAATATAACCATTAGATTTTACACCATCTTCACCCAATACTGGCTTTGTATAATAAATTAATTTTAATCTTTTCTTTGCTTGTGTTGTATTTTTTAATTTTAAAATTTGAACCTTTATACTATCTTCTTTTGGCACAAACACCTCTAATTCCTGCTCTATTCCATCACTTTTGTGTATATATTTTGCATAGCCAAATCCATATATTACATTATAATTTTTGTCATCTGGCATTGGATTTAAACCAAGTGACCAAGCTTTTTTGGTATCTATATCTTTTAAATATATTGCCTCTGGCGGAATATCATAATTTGCACTGTTTTCCCAGCTTGTAATTCTATTTAATCTACTATTTTTATACCAAGTATAGCCTCCCATACTTTGTGTTACAAGTGTTCCAAACTTTTCGTTTGCTAAAATGTGGCTCCATACTGTAGGAAGTCTATTTTGTTTATTTGCCTTTATTAAATATTCTTTACCATCTTTAGAAAATCCACCATATTCATTGTAATATTTTATATCTTCTACATTTTGCATAATATCTATATCTTCATTAGATTCTTCAGTAATTACTGGCATTTGCTCTTCTTGTCCTATTTCTTTATAGTTTTCTAAATATTCTTCTTCTATTTCTTTTAAATTATTTGTAATTCCACCTTTTTTGCCATCTATTATTATTGAAGAAACAAAGTTTATTAGTTCTATATCATTTCTTTCCATTTCTGCAACAGAAAGAGTAAAAATCCCACCTTTTATATTTTTTAAATATGCCATCTGACTATTTAAAATTGCACCTTCAATTTCTTCTTTTACATAGTTCTCATAACTATATTTTTCTTCATCTAAAACAACAATATCTACTAAAACATTCTTTGTTTTAAAGTATTCATATGCCTTTAACACTTCTTTTACAACATAACTTTCATTTGCATCATTTATTTTAACCAAAATTATTGGAAGATCTCCAGAAATTCCATATTTCCATAGTTCAGATTGATTAAATGTTTTGTTTTTATATTTTTTTAAATATAAACTTTTTGCTGGGTTTTGAAAAATAATATATGATAGCATTTTTTGATAATTTTCTATATCTTTACCTTTTATTCTTAAATATCTACTTTCCGCTTCTACTCTTGCTTTTGATAGTTCAAATGCCTTTTTTACATTTTCTTCTATTTTGTATTTTTCTAAATTATAAATTGCTTTTTCTTTATCAAAATTTGCAGATAAAATTAAGTCTATATTCTTTGTTTCATTTGGCTTTATTTTTATTATTCTTTTAAATGCTATAACTGGCTCTGTTACAAGTCCTAACTTTTTAGAAAATGGTATTGAATTTTTTATCATATTTGGAATATCTAAATTTCCCCTGCCAAGTAATTTTTCTTTATCTATTTCATATTCTAGTTCATGTTCTTCTTGTCCTGATTCAAAAAGTGAACTTGCAAGATAAGGTTCTTGATCATCTTCTTTTCTTTCTTTTCTTTTTACTATTAAAATATTTTTTTCTTCATCATAATCAAATTTTAAAAATAAATTGTTAAATGCTGGATGAGCATATTCTTGTGCTTTTGTTGATAATACCGGTTCAAAATATGAACTTATTTCAAGTATTTCTTCATCATTTCCTATATTTTCTAAACTTAGTCTTCTTATTTCTACAGGTTCATTACTGTCTACTGTTATTGTAACTTTGCTTTTAATATTTCCATATCTTATTTTAGTTTCATCTTTATCTGGCATAAAGCTTGTTTCATAATTTACCTTTTTTAAATCGTTTTGTGGATAATTTGTTGTCCAAATATCTTTTGTTTTTATATTTTTTACATAAAAATATATACCTTGCATATAATCATCTGTTACTTTAAATCTATTTATATACAAGTCTTTATACTTACTAACACCTGCTCCTTTTTGGTTAATTCCTATTGTATAATTTTCGTTTGAAATTATATTACTTCTTATTAGTCTTTCATCTACTTTTTGGTATGTGTTTATAATATAATCTTCATAATCTAAATATTTTAATTTTTCTACTTTTTCTTTATCTTCTTTAGTTACTATATATTTTTCTGGTTTTCTTTCTTGTAATAGAACAGACACAGCTTCAATTTCTGGGTTTTTCATAAATCTTTTTTGCAAAACATTGTTATTAAATAAATTGTTTATAGATAGTAAAATTAACCCTTGATGATGTGCCATATACGTTTTTACTATACTTGCCCTTTCATTTTTTTCCACTCTTTGTGGTGTAAAATCTATTGATTCATAAAATCCATATTTATCTTTTGCACCATATTGTTCCATTAGTTTTAAGTTTTTTACAACCTCTTTTGATTTTTCATTTATGGCTAAAACACTTCCATAACTAGAAACAACAAATTCATCTGCAAGTCCTCTTTTAAGTCCAAGCCATGGAACTCCAAATGCTTTATACTGATAATTTGAATGTAAATCTTTTAAGTTAAAAGCAGCTTCCGATATTCCCCATGGTAAATTTAGTTTTTTTGCATATTCAATTTGACACATTTCCATAAACTTACAAGATTCATCTAATAAGCTCCCCTCATATTTAGGTATATTTATATTTGGCATTAAATATTCAAATGCAGTTCCAGACCATGATACAAGTCCACTATAGCCATTTAATGTAGTAATTGTTCTACTTAAATTTTTCCAATGTTTTACTGGAACATCTTTTTTAGCTATCGCAATTAAACTTGCTTGTCTTGCCTCTGATGCTAATAAGTCATAATAAGAGTCTGTTAGTCTATTATCTTCTATATTAAATCCTATTGAAAATATTTGATGTTCATGATCGTAAAGTGGTGAAAAATCAGTATTTTCTATCATATTATTTATTATTAATAACAAATTATCTATTTTTTGTTCTAAAGCTTCATTTTCTATTTTTATATTTTCCAAAAATGTTTTTACAACAAACAAATATCCTACAAAATTCCCACTATCTACTGTTGATATATATCTTGGAATTAGCGGTTTTTTTGTCTTTGTATTATACCAATTGTAAAGATGCCCATTCCATTTTTCTAAAGTTTGCACATTTGTTAATATATTATTTAAAAGATCAATACATCTTTTAATATCTATAAATTTTAAATCATATGCAGAAATAACTGCAAGTAATGATAATCCAATATTTGTTGAAGAAGTTCTTGATACTATTTTTTCTTTTCTATCTTCTTGATAATTGTCTGGTATTAAAAAATTGTTTTTTTCATTCAAAAACTCATCAAAAAATTGCCATGTTCTTTTTGCAATATCTATTACATAATCTTTTTCTTGTTTGTTTAATCTTTCTATTTGTGTTTTTTTCTCTTTTTCCTTACTAATTGTACACATTATATATGGTGTAATTATCCATAAAATTCCTAAAACTAATGTAAAAATATTTTTATATAATAAATATATAAATATTGCAAATAGTACATTAATTATCATTTGTTTGTAATAAGAAATCACATCTGTTTTTGATTGTTTTTCTGTCTCTTCAGACGTTGTCCATTCTAGAAGATGTTTTTTAGAAATTAATACTCTATAAATTGTTTTTACTATTGATTTTGTTGAAATAAATGCCTTGTATGGTAAACATCCTAAAGTTAAAATAAGTCTACAAAAAGCTCCCTTAATTCCAGATATTCTTGGCAAAAAATCTTTTTGCTTTTTTTCTCCTTCTTTTTTAAAAATTATTTCATTTATTATTTCAAGCAAAAATGGCATTAAAAATGAAACATATATTAACGCTATAACTTCTACTGTTTTTACATTTAATGCATTTTTTAAAATAATTAAATATATAAAAAAAATAATTATTGAAATTTCTAAAAGACTTCTTCTTAAATTATCAAATATTTTATATTTTGAAAGTAAATTTAATGGATTTTTTATTTTGCCATCTTTTGTCTTTACCTTATTTTTTAACCAACCTGCAATTTGCCAATCTCCTCTTATCCATCTTGAAAGTCTTGCCATAAAACTTAAATATTTGCAAGGATAGCCATCCATTAGCATAATATCTGTTGCAAGTCCACATCTTAAATAATTTCCTTCTAATAAATCATGACTTAACACTGTATTTTCTGGGATTGTATTTTTCATAACTTTAGAAAATGTTTGAATGTCATATATTCCTTTTCCTGTAAATATTCCTTCTCCAAAATTATCTTGATAAGTGTCAGAAATTGCATTTGTGTAGGAGTCAATTCCTCCAGATCCTGCAAATATTTTTGTAAATAAATTTTTATAACTTATATCTAAATTAATTCCAACCCTTGGCTGTATTATTCCATAACCATCTACAACTATATTTTTCTTTTCATCTATTATTGGTTTATTTAAAATATGTGCCATGGCACCAACTAATTGAAATGCAGACTCTAAAATTAGGTCAGTATCTGCGTCAAGTGTTATTACATATTTTAAATTTTCTATTTTGCAATTTTCTTCAAATGTATTTACTTTAAATGTATTGTTTTTTTGGCCTAATATATATTCATTAAATTCATTTAATAATCCCCTTTTTCTTTCCCAACCTAAATAACTATTTTCTTTACTATTCCATATTCTATTTCTATATATAAAAAAGAAAATAGGATTATCTTTTTTATTATATTTTTCATTTAAAAACTGAACTTGTTTTAGTCCTTCTTCCACTACTTGATTGTCAAACTTTTCATCTTTGTTTTTACTTTGTGAGCAATCTCCAAGCAATGCAAAATAAAGATTTTCAGATTTATTTGCTATATAATAAACCTCTAATTTTCTCATTAATTCCTTTACTTTTTCTTTGCTTTTTAAAATTGTTGGGATAACAACTATAGTTCTATTTTCTTCATCAATTCCATTAGATAAATCAATTTTAGGAATAAGTTTTGGCTTTACAATTTTGTTTAAAATATATTGTACTACCTGAATTACAATCTCACTTACTGGTATTAATATTAAAACAAAACTTAAAATTTTAAGCCAAATACTTTTTACATTTAATATAGATGATACACCAATTGATATTCCAATTGTAAAAAGTAAAACTGCTAATACATATACTTTGGTCTTAGCATTTTCACTCATTTTTTTACTTGCTTTATAATTTAAAGCTTCATACAATTCATTTATACCATTATCTATTAAATAATAGCCTATATGACTTTGCTTTGTGCCAATATCATGTGCTTTTGCAAGCTCTAAAGTTTTTTTAGCAATATAAATTTCAGATATTTTGGTTTTAGTAGAAATTTCTTTTATTTTATTTCTATAATATGCTTTTGTATTATGCTCCATTTTAATATACACATTAGCTGGATCTTCATTTAAAATTTCCTCTACTCCGTTTAACTTTTGAAAAATTTCTAAGAAATCAATTCTTTGAATCTCCTTAATGCTTGTTATATAATTGCTAATTAAAACTTTTTTAATAGCAATATCAAAATGTTCTTTTTTTATTACATCAGATACACTACTTCCCGAAATTTCAACAGTTTCCTCTAATGCCTTTAAATAACTTACACCTTTTTTCCCATATCTTTTTAAAGTATATGACATATATTCAATAAACGGATATTTCATATCTTGAAACACTGTTTTTGTTAAATTAGATGTGTTTTTAAATTTTATATCAGCTTTATCTTTATTTTCAATAAGCCTTTCTACAATGTTTTCAACCTTATACTTTTGAATTTGAGCACTATAAATTTTTTCACAAACATCTTTTATAGAACTTATAATTGCTATTTGCAAAAAAACGCCAATATTCCATATTTCATCCATATTTAATGTTCTTTTTTTCTGATAACTTTCAATGTATCTTTCTAAATCTTCTTTTTCTATCTTTCCTTCAGTATAGGCAATAATCTCAAAAGCAAGTACATATATTCTTGCAAAACCTTGGTAAGGTCCATTTGCAATCCCTAAAAAATTAACATATTTAGAAACAGTTAAATCTTCTTGTATTTGCTTTACAGTTTCTTCTATAATATAAAAATTATCTAAAATCCATTCCCCTGCAGGATGAATAGTAATTCCAAGTTTAACATGTTCATTTAATAAATTATAAACTTCTTTAATAAATTTATAATTTTCTATCATATCTGGTACTGGATAAGTATCTTTTTGTGACTTTGGTTTTAAATTATGATCTGTCGCAATTTTTTCTAAGTGGCTCTCCAATTGCCTTTTATCAAGCAAAGTACCATTTAGCCTTAAAGCTTTTTTTATATTCAAAAAATTTCCACTCCTTTAATATGTTTTACACATATTTTCTACAATTTGTGGAAATTTTATACATGTTAAAAAAAATTAGACATTGGGACGGGGTTTTTGTCTTAACCTTTTTGAGACTTTTCATAATTACACATATATTTATAAAAAGCAAATATTATTAAAAATCAAATTTTAGAATTGAAAATAATTGAGTTAGAAATTTTTATATTAATTTTATGGAAAGAGTTCATCTCCTGATGGAAGGGTGCCATAAAATTAATTTAAAATTTCTTCGATAATTATTTGAACGATAAAATTTTATTTTTAATAACATTTGCTTTTTTATTTACTAATTGTGAAATATTAAAAAGTCCCAAAAAGGTTAAGACAAAAACCCCGTCCCAATGTCTAAGCTTCTCTTCTCCAATAAAATAGGTATTGTTGTGCTATGCCTGATAAGTTTCCAAATTTTTCTTTTGCTAAGTTTTCTATTTTCTTTTTGCTTACTTTTTCTTCATTTTCCTCTTTTATATATAAGTCATTCATTACTCTTCTAACCCAAACATCTATTGGAAATACGTCAAATCTTTTTAGTTCGGAAAATAATAATATACAATCTGCGACTTTAGGACCAACACCAGAAAGTTTTAATAATTCTTCCCTTACTTTTAATGTATCTTTTTCTTCTTTTAAATATTCAAGGTCTATTTCTTTATTTAAAATCATCTGTGTTGTTTCATATAGTCTTATATCTCTAAATCCCAGGCCCAATTTTCTGTATTGTTCTATTGTTACATCTTTTAATTGATTTACACTTGGAAATGTATAATATTTATTGTTGTTCCATATTATTTCATTTCCATATGTTTTTGATAGTTTTTCTATTATGCCCTTAATTCTTGGTATATTGTTATTTGCTGATATTATGAATGATATTATTGTTTCCCATAAGTCCTGATTTAATATTCTAATTCCTTTTCCATATTCTATGCTTGTTTTCATGTTTATATCTACTTTTGATAGAGTTTTTTTTATGTTCTCATAATCTCTTTCCAAATCAAAATAATAAGTAACTACATTTTTTATATCTCCACTACATATTCCCTTAAAGTAAACATCTTGTCCTTGTTTTTTTACATTTATTACATTTTGTTTAAAAACACCTGTATAGCTCTCATCACTTTCTTTGTTCCATCTAAAGCATTGACCGCAATCAAATATGTCTTTTAGTTCAAATGATTTTGCATTTTTTAAAATATATTGCTGTTCTTTCATATTTTTACCTCTCACTCTTTTTGTTTGTTTATATTAGTTTTATTTTTATCAATTTACATTCTAAATCTAGTATAGCATAAATTTAAACATATTAAAATATTTTTCTAATCAATTTTAAAACCAAGTCCTACCACTTCCCTTGAATTTGTAATTATTATAAAACTTTTAGGGTCTATTTTTCTTGCTGTATCTTTTACCTTAGAAACATCGCCTCTTGCAGCAGCACACATAAGAACTAACTTTTCCTCATTAGTGTACATGCCTTTTCCATATAAACCAGTAGTACCACGTTTTATATTTTTTCCAATTTCTTTTGCAATTTCTTCATTTTTATCTGAAATTATAATTAATAATTTAGTAAAATACACCCCCTCAAATATAATATCTATAATTTTCCCCATAATATATATTGCAATTGCAGAATATAGACCTACTTCTATTTCTTTAAAAAATAATACATTTAATGTAACTATTATTATATCAATAATTACAATCATATTTCCAACTCTTATACTTGGGTTAAACCCCTTTATTATATTACTTAATAAATCTGAACCTCCTGTAGAGGAACCTACTTTTAAAATAATAGCTGTTCCAAGTCCTGTAATTATTCCACCATAAACACATGCCAAAATTCTGTCTTCTGTTAATGGTTTAAATTTATCCAAAATATCAATAAAAATAGACAAACTTGCAGTTCCTAATAAAGACTTAATAAAAAAACTTTTTCCGCAATTTGTATATTGCCAAAATAAATAATGGAATATTTAAAAGCATTATTGTTGTTCCCATTGGAACTTTTAACAAATAATAAAATATTGTTGCAACACCTGCAAATCCTCCAGATGATAATTGATTTGGCAATAAAAATGAGGCAGTTCCAACAGCCATAAAAAAAGCACCAACAATTGTTCCTGATAATTCAATTACTATTTTTCTAAAATTAAACTTTTCTTCTAAATGCATAAAAATCACCAATATTAATATTTGTAAATATTGGTGATTTTATACTTTCTTAGTTTTCATATATTTGAATTACTTCAATTTTAGATTTTCCTTGCTTTATATTTTTGTCTTGTTTTACAATCAAATCAACATTATATAATTCATTTAATTTAATTACATTTTCTTTTTTATGTCCAATTACATTGTTTATATCAATTGGATTTACAGTTACTTCAACCTTTTTAGCTTTTACATTTAATTTTTTTATTTTTGAAACAATTGCATCATACCACATACCTGATTCAACAAGCTGTCTAAAAGCTGGGTGATAAGGTCCTGCTACAACCTCACTTTTACTATTTTTTGGATCTGATATTTCTTCTGTATTTTGCAATCCAACTCTTATAACATTAATATTTTTTTCGTCAAATATTCTAACAAGTTCTTTACAAATTTCAACAGCCTGTACCACAGATAATGGTTCATATGTTCCATTTTCATATTCTTGTTCTAACTTTGTATTTTTTACAACTAAAACAGGGTATATTCTTACCATTTTTGGTTTTAGTTTTACTAAAGCTTTTGCTGTATTTATTTCATCAGCACGGCTACTTTCTGGAAGTCCAACCATCATTTGATGTCCTAATGTAAAGCCATTCCATCTAATTAATTTAGAAGCTTTTTTTACATCTTCAAAATTATGTCCTCTATTTGCTCTTTTTAGTACATAATCATTAGCAGATTGAACTCCAAGTTCTATTGTTTTTACTTTATATTTTTTTAGTCTTTTTAATATAGTTTTATTAATATAGTCTGGTCTTGTTGATACTCTAATACTATCTACTTTTTTATTTTTTATATATTCATATGCAAGACCTAATAACTCTTCTTGTTGTTTTTCTTCAATCGCTGTAAAACTTCCTCCAAAAAAAGCAATTTCCACTAAGCTATTTTCTTTATTTATACTTTTTAGGTGTGTTTCTATTATATTTTTAGCCTCTTGCCTTGTCATATTTTTCTTTTGACCACTTATTGACTTTTGATTACAAAATATACAATCATTTGGGCACCCTAAATGTGGCACAAAAATTGGTATAACATACTGTTTTTTCATTAATACACCTCCTAAGAATTATAAACTTTCTATAGCATTATGTGCAGCATCCATTTGTGCCAACTTTTTGCTTTTTCCAGTTCCTACTGCAAGTTTTTTACCATTACATCTTACTTCCATTTCAAATCTTTTATCATGGTCTGGTCCTGATTCGTTTAATAATATGTATTCTATTTTTACATCTCCATGTATTTGTAGCTTTTCTTGTAAAACTGTTTTATAATCCTTTTGACCAACATGTTTTGTCGCAAGTTCTATTTCATTTTTTAAATTTTCTATAATAAATTTTTCTGCAACTTTAAGTCCTCCGTCTATATACATTGCAGCAATTACAGCTTCTACACTATCTGCAAGTATAGCTGGTCTTTCTTTTCCACCAGATAATTTTTCAGACTTACCAAGATTTAAGAAATCACTAAAATTATGCATTTTTGCAATTTTATATAAACTTTGTTCACATACAACCTGTGCTCTAACTTTAGTCATTTCTCCTTCTTTTAAATTTGGATAATTTTTAAATATATACTTACTAGATATAAATTCTAAAATGCTATCTCCTAAAAATTCCAACTTTTCATTGCTTTCCACATTGTTTTCATATGCATATGATGTGTGGGTCATTGCTTTATTTAATAAACTCTCATCTTCAAATTGATAACCTATATTTTTTTGTAATTCTTGTTTTTTCATACATTTTCCCCTCCCTTCTACAGGTAATATTATATACCATTTTTATAAATTTGCAAGCAGTTTATTTAAAAACTGCCAAATTAATATGTTTTAACATTTTTTTCTATAGACATATTTTGTATTATATTATATAATATTGTTGGAAAGTTTTATTGAAAGGAGAATTAGTAGTGGTAACTGAAAAAGAAACATTTAAAAATGAAAAAGCAAATTCACTTCCTGATGCATTTAAACAGTTAGAAGCTGCCCGCATGCATTATACTGAAGAATTGTTAACACATCCAAAAAAGCATAAAAAAAATAAACACAAATCTTACAATGTATATTACTCTGGTTCTTCTAAATCATCAAAGAAAAATAAATCAATAAATCAGGACAAGCTATCATTTAAGCAATGGTTAGATTATAAAATAAATAAACTTAGGTATGATAAAGATGAAATTAAAAAACTATGCTTTATTACCTCTGGAATATTTGCTGTATGTATAACATTGGCATCTACAAACTACATATTTGCTCAATACAATAAAGAAGAAGAAATTAAACAAAAAATTGCTACAAATGTATTTGAAACAAATAGTGAATCTCTAAACCTTGATAAAATAATAATAGATAATGTTGGTATTAAAAAATCAAAAGCAATTGTAAATGATGAAGAACGTGAAGTTGCATTTGAAACAAAAAAACAAGATAACCCTAATTTGCCAAAAGGAGAAGAAAAAGTATCACAAGAAGGTAAAATTGGAAAAAAACTTGTTAACTGTATAAAAACATATCAAGATGATGAATTTGTAGATGAAAATATATTAGAAGAAAAAATAGTTGAAGAACCAATAACACAAATTATAGATGTAGGAACATCAGAATTTTTAGCAAAATACCAAGTTCACATTGGTGACAAAATGTATGTTACCGAAAATTTAAGCTTAAAAGAAAAGCCAGAAGACACATCAAACAATTTATGTATTATTTTAGCAACACTAGACGTTACATTACAAGAATTAAATGATGAATGGTGTAAAGTTACATATGAAAGTTATACAGGTTATGTTAAATCTTCATTGTTAACATCAGAAGCTGTAACACCTGGTATAGGAGAAAAAAATAGGGTCCAAAAAATACGTAGCACATTAGATGCAAACATGTCATTAAATAAGCCAAGTGGGCTTACATTAGAAGATTTTAAAAAAATTCTTAGCAATAATGCAAGTGACACAAACAAAATATTTGAGCAAAACGCCGAAGTATTTTACAATGTAGAACAAAAATACAATATAAATGGAATATTTTTAGCATCTATGGCAATACATGAAAGTGGATGGGGATCATCTAAAATTGCCAAAGACAAGAAAAATTTATTTGGATTTGGCGCATATGATAGAAGTCCTTATGATTCTGCTGTAACATTTGCAACATATGAAGAAGGAATTGAAACAGTTGCAAAATACCTAGTTAAAAATTATATAAACGAAAAGAATGCTAAAATATATAATAATGAAACTGCAACAGGAACATACTATAATGGTCCAACACTTGTTGGAATAAGCACAAGATACTGTACAGATAAAGATTGGCCAACTAAAGTATATAAATATATGAACTATTTATATGAAAGACTTTAGTACCAAAAAGGAGTTAACATGAGATTAAAAATAAGAGTAAAAAACGAAAAAAAAGCTTTAATAATTTCATTTATATTTATAATTGCAATAATTTTTCTTTATTGCAATTATGTTTTTTCCCCAATTTTACAATATGTTTCTTATACAAATCAAATAGAAAACTTTGCAAAAAATAATAGTGAACCCATATTTAAAATAGGAAAAGTTGTTTTATATAGTAGTGCAGATGCTGTTGATAGCAGTGAAGGTGAAATTCTTAGAGACTTAGATATAAGCCAATATACAGATATTGCAATATATATTGATAATAAATCATATATACAAAATTTAAGCAATAAAAATACAGTAAGTGAGCTTTATATTGACAGCATAAAAATAAATCTAAATTCAAACAAGGGTACACAATCATTAAACTATAAAAATCCTTTTAATTTTGGAAAATATAGTGATTATGATGAAAATAAATCAAGAATTGACTTTAATATATTACACACAAATCAAGACAATGAACAAAATGATTTCTCAAATCCAACCTTTTTTACTGATTGTTCAAACCCTATAACTCTTAGCTATCTTAACAAAAATGTAAAAAAGAATTGTGAAATAACAAAAAATAATGAAACAGTAGATTTTAATGGAAAACTTTTAAAATTAGCTAATATTCCTATTTCTGATATCTCATATAATTTAAATTTTAAAATCCATTTAAAAAATAGTTTAGAACAATCATTTGTGTATAATGTTGACCTTAATATGCCACTTAAAGACAAAAATAGCAGTATTTATGATGGTTATATATTAAGTTATAAATATAATTCTAAAAATCCATATTATTTTATTAAAGAAAACTAAAAACAGGGCTCACACCCTGTTTTTTAATCTTCAAAAAAATTAATTATATCATTATTTAAATATTTTTCTGTATCAATTCCTTTGGCAGCTCTTTTAACTTTTGTAGAGCCAACAGATTTATAAATATTATTATCATATTTTTCCAAAACAGGTTCATATGTATACACTGTAGCTGTCTTTGGCTTTTCATATTCTGTTTTGATTTGTTTTTGTGTTTGATTTTGCATATTTAAAATAGCATTTTTTAATTTTTCGTCAAATTCATCTTGCATTTGTTTTAATTTCTTTTGAAGTTTTTTATCATATTCATTTTGCATTTTGCTAACAATACTAGAAATTAACGTACTGTTTCCTTCTTGCATCTTTTTTAACTGATTATTTATTTCTTCTTCATTTTGTATTTGAAGTCTAGCTAATCTTTCATTTAATACATTTCTTGTATCTTTTTTTAGTTTTTCCACTTCTTTATTTAATACAGAAACTACCTGACCATTTACTCCTTCTAATTGTTCATTAATTATTTCTTGATTTTGTAATTTTATATTATTTAATTGTTTTGTAAATACCTTATTGCTTTTTTCTTGCATGTTTTTAACTTTAGTTTCAAGTAAACTATCATTTTTTTCTTGAACAATTTTTAATGTATTTTGTGCCTCTTTAGAAATATTATTTGCAATATTATCATTCAAGCAATTTACTTCATCTTTTAAAGCCAAAAATTTCTCATTAAAACCTGCTTCTGTATTTTGCGCATATTCTTTACTTTTCGCATCTATAAGTTCCAATTTTTCTTGTAATTTTAATGCATTTTCATCAATTTTACCATTTATTTCTTCTATGGTTCCTTGATAATTTAATTTTTTCATTTCTTCTGCTATAGCAAGTCCATATCTTTCTTCTGATACTTCTAATCTTTCTTCTACTGCAATTGCCAAATTTTTATACTTTCTAGAATTATCTTCTTGAGCTTTTTCTAGTTTTTCTATTTTTTCATTATATTCTTGTATGCTTTCTTTATTTTTTGCATTTTCCTCATTAAAGCCCTCTATTTTTTGTTCTAGTATAGCTTGTCTTCCTTCAAATTCTGTAATAATCTTATCATTGTTATCTATTTTATTTTGTATATTTTCTATTTTGTTTTTAACTTCTTCTTGTAGCTTATTTGCCTTATTATTAATAGTTTCTTTATTTTCAGTTTGGATTCCATTAATTTTATTTTCTAGGTTTTCTTGAAGTTTTTTAAGTTTTCCTTCTGTTTCATTTTTAGAACTTTCTAAAACATCTTCTAGTTTTGCTTGAACGGCTTCAATATTATCTTTTTGTTTAGTTTCTATACTATCTATTTTGCTTTGTATTTCTTCTTGTAATTTATTTATATTTTTTATTTGTAAATCTTGATTATTATACTTTTTATTTAATTGTACTATTTCATTTTGTTTTTGTTTATCATTATTTTCAATTTGTTCAATTTTTGTAACAAGTTCTTCTTGCTTAGAGCCTATTGTTTCGAACTCAGCTTTAATATCTTCTATTCCTCTTTGATTATTTTCAATACCATTTAATTGTTCTTGTTGATTATATTGTATTTTTTCAATTACATTTATCTTTTCTTCGAAATTATTTAATTGACCTTCACAGTTTTCTTTTAAGTTTACTATTAAATCTTCTTGTTTTTGATTACTAACATTTATCTTTTCTTCTTGAGAATTTTGTAATTTTTCTATTACATTCATTCTATCTTCAAAAATATTTAATTGTTTTCCAAAGTCAGATTTTATATTTTTAACTTCTTTTTGATAATTTTCATTAAAGTGATTAATTAGTTCTTTTTTTGTTTCATTATTTTTTTCTAATTCTTCTATTTTTTGTCCATAATTATTTAGTTCTATTTCTTGTGCTTTTAACAAATCTACCATTGTACTTGATTTTGCTTTTTGTTTTTCAAGTTCCTGGTCTATATTGTTTATTATAGTTATATTTTCATTTTGTATTTGTTCTATCTTTTCTACTTGTGTATAAACCTCATTTACTTTTTTAGTATTTTCATCTATTTTACCAATTTTTTCTCCTTGGCATATTTGCATTCCTTCTATTTGACTTAATTTTTCTTCTGATTTTTTTTGATTTTCTCTTAATTCAGAAAATCTGTCTTTCATGCTTTCTACTTGTTTTTCTAAGCCTTTTGCTTGCAATTTTTCATTAACTTTACTTTCTAACTTTTCTATTTTTTGCTTTTCTTCTTGTAAGTTTTGATTAGTTTCCTGTATTTGTTCATTTATTTTTTCTATTTCTTTTGAAACTTCTTTTTGTTCTTGCAATTCTTGATTATTTTCTTGTAATTTTTGACTTATCTCTTCTATTTTCTTTGAGACTTCTTTTTGCTCTTGCAATTCTTGGCTATTTTCTTGTACTTTTTCACTTATTTCTTCAACTTTTTTTGCAATTTCTTTTTGTTCTTGTAATTCTTGGCAATTTTTTTCTACTTTTTTATTTACTTCTTCTATTTTATCTTGTATTTGGTATATTTCATCGTTTTCTTCTAATTTTTCTAATATTTCATTTCTTAAGGTTTGTATTTGTTTATTTAAATTCAAAATTGTTGCTTTTGTTTTCTCGTCTATGCTTGTAACTTCATTTTTTATTTTATTGTTTTCATTTTCGTATTTACTTGAAATTTCATTAATTTTTTTATTAATTTCTTCTTCTACTACATAATTTTTATTTTCTAAAAGTTCATTTACCTTTTCTTCTATTTGTTCAATTTGCTCATTATTATAATTTTCTTTTTCTTTTATTTCATTTATTTTCCCCTTTGTTTCATCTTGAACACTTTGGATTTCTTTTTCTAAAACCTTTATAATTCTTTTTATATCCGTAAATGTTTGCTCATATTCTTCTGCTGTATAATTGTCTTCTTGCTCATTTAATCTTTGGGTTATTTTCTTGTTTTCATCTATTATTCTATTTGCAATTTCTTCTACAAGTGATGTTAAATCCCCCATATCATTTTCTTGCTTTTCTACATATGAATTTATTTTTTTCTCAATTATTTTATTTATGTTTTCAGTAGAATTTGCATTTGATTTTCCTTGGTTATTTTGCATGCTAAAATTAAAAGTTTCAAAAATCTCTTCAAATTTACCTTCAATTAATTTTTTGCTTGAAGCTTTAACCTCTTTAATTTTTTTATTAATTTTTTCATTTTCTTCTGCATTTAATTTTTTTAAATCTTCAATTTCATTCTTAATTTCTACTATTTCCATTATTTCTTTATTCATAACTTTTTTCCTTCTCATTTTTATTGACTATATTTTATAATTTTAAATATAAATCGTCAATAGTATTTTGTCGATTATTTCACTTTTTTGTACTTATTTTTAGAAAAAAATAGAACCTATTAAAACGTAATAACACGTAATAATAGGTTTTATTTTTTGGAGGCGACACCCGGATTCGAACCGGGGATCAGAGTTTTGCAGACTCGTGCCTTAGCCACTTGGCTATGTCGCCATTTAATTAATTATATTCCATTATTTTAAAATTAGAACACAATATTTTGGAGCGGGAAACGGGGCTCAAACCCGCGACCTCTGCCTTGGCAAGGCAGCGCTCTATCAACTGAGCTATTCCCGCATTTAAATGCATACTAAATTTTATTAGTAAGCATTTAAAATAATACCAAAAATACTGTGAAAAGTCAATACTTTTAAAAATTTTTATATATATTTTTTATTGCTTTTTTAACAGAGTTCAACTCTAAATTAGCTTTTAATTTTTTGTTAATGTATGATAATAATATGCACCATGTGGTGAACCATAATTTGATTTTCTACTATATCCTGATCTTACATAAGCATTACAATTGTTATTATAACTACTTTGCTTTGATGTCATACTGCCATTGTAAAAATACACACTTGGTTTATTTGGCGTATTAGAAGCATCAACTATATATGATTCATATGATATTAATTCAGGCGTTGAATTTGTGTATGTTGTAGAACTATTTCCAATTGTTATTGCTGCTCTACCAGTTCCTGCATTACTTATTCCTATTACACATGAATATTTAGAACTAATTTTACCACCATTTATATTTATATAATTTCTACTACTTGTACTTGTATCATTCATTTCTGCCAAAATTGCACACCAGGTTTCACCATTACTTTTAGGAGATGTTGTTTGAGTAATTGTTCCTCCATTTATTAGTATAGACGGATTTGCTTTAGATTGCGTTTTTAATGCATGGGCAGAAGATGCATTAATAGTTCCTCCACTCATGGTAAATGATGATTGCCCATCAACTGCAACTGCCATATTATGTTTTGTATTATTTATTGTTCCACCAGTCATATTCATTTTTGAACTATCGCCAAAAACTCCTATCAATGTATCTTTACATGAAGTCCTTGTATCACTTGATATTGTACCTCCTGATACATTTAATACTGATGCGTCTGAAGCATATATAGCTTTTCCCCCCAATGCTGATGTAATTGTTCCAGATTTAAAATTCAAAGTTGTATTTATAATTCTTACTGTTGGAGAACTTGAGCCTTTCACGCTCAATGTTGAACCTGATAAATCAATAGTTCCTCCACTAGAATATATTGCATTTGAACTTACTGGACTCATATCAGAATAATGTATATATGCAGTTCCATTATTACTCAATGATGTCTTATAAGAATTAAAGCTTAGATACCAACATATTAAAGTTCCATTACTACCATTATATATTCCATTCGTATTTGAATATTGTGTTGAACCTATATTAGCCTGACTAGTTGATGATGTTCCTCTAAGAGTTAACTTTCCATAATTATATATTACATATGTATTATCTTCACTCCATTCCACTCTATAAGTCCCTAAAGAAACTGTTATAGTTTTATCTGTTCTCTTATTATTAATTTTTTCTTTAACATTTTTTAATAATGTAACTGTTCCAGAAACTGTTCCATTTCCGCAAATCACTATTACTTGAAGCCGTTCCTATTGCAGATTGTAATGTTGGATATAGCACGTAACAATCTGTTTCAGTAGATACTGCAACTGGTGACAATGAAAAAGTCTTATATGATACATTACCTGCATTATCTTTTAACCAAATTTTCTTAGTATCTCCATACTTCATGTTAATATCTATTGTTTTACCAGTATGATCCTTCCATCTGCTATCGGTTGATGATAATGATGTGCTTAAATCTACTGTGTCATAATAGCCTGCCATTCCTGAGTGTCCTTCTGTTATATCAAATTCAACATTATAACTTGCTGATGAGTATGAAGATGGCTTAGAATCTGAAATAGCATACTTAAAATCAGATAATTCTGGTGCTGTATTATCAAGATATTGTTCTCCTGTAACACTAGTTCCTGCTGCTAATGAATTTCCTGAAACATCCTTTACAATACTTTGTACTATTGCAGTTCCATCATAAATTCCAGTTCCATCACTTACAGTTACACTTGTTGATGCACTTTTAATTCCCGATGTAGAAACAATAATACTTAATGATTTAGATGTTATTGATCCATTTGTTGCAGGAATTCCAACATATGTTATTCCATATGTTCCTGCTGCAAGGCCGCTTCCTTCATCACTTAAAGTAATTGTTACATTTTGTGATTTTGCATAAGTTGTATTACTACTTACTCTAATTGTTGGTGCAATTGAATCACTTATAGTTATTTCATAATTTTTAGAAACCCCATTATAATTTGTAGTTGCTGCTATAAATACTATTATATTTATTTTTGAAGAAGTATACTGATTTGCTTTATAGCCTACAGTTACAGCTGTATTATTCTTTGCCGTTGCTGCATTTTCGCTTGTAACCGTTATATAATCCGTATTATCACTTGTAACGCTCAATGTTCCAGTTTCTGAATCTACATAACCAGATGGTGTAACTGTAAATAAACCTGTTCCATTTTGGTAACTTACACTTCCACTGTTTTCACTAAATGTCAATGTTAAATTTGCTTTATTTATTGTAAACGCTTTTGCAGCCCCTGTTAATTTATAGTTTTCAGCTTTAGCTCTTCCTCCTGCTACACTTGATATGCTTGCTGTTGATGTGTAACTTCCTGCATTTGTTCCTGTTGTTCTTGTTATATTTATTGTTTCTCCTGTTACTCCACTTTCTGCACTTGCTGTTGGCCCTTGTGCTACTCCATTATATATAAATGTTGTTGTTGTTCCCCATGTTACTGCTACTTCTTTTGCTGACATTGTCCATGTTATGCTCTTGGCTGCTGTTGTTCCATCACTCCATGCATGGTTTTCATCTGGGGTTGCTGTTGCTGTATAGCTTCCTGCATCTATTCCGGCTGTTGTTCCTCCCCAACTCACGTAATTTCCTGTTACTCCTGTTTGGCTTTCTCCATTATATGTTTTGTCTGCTGCCGCTGCTGTTGCTGTGGCTGCTTTATTTATTGTTAAATTTGCACCTATATATGCTATTGTATAATTATTTGCTAAAAATGGTGAATTATCTGCTAGGGCTAATGTATTTTGTTTTATTTCATATGTTCCTACATTTTCTCCTGCATCTCTTGATAATGTTCCACTAAATTTTGGTGTTTGCTCACTTACTTGATTACTACATGTATATGTTAATTCCGGATCTCCTGCTCCATATGTTTTTGATTTTGCTTCTGCTTTTACTGTTAATGTTCTTTTATTTACTGTTAATGTTCCATTTGTTTTTGTTATTGTATAATTTCCACTTACATCTGTTGTTCCACTTTTTACTACTGCACTACTTACTGTATTTGCTGTACTTCCTACATTTGTTATACTTCCTGTTGCTGTTGCTGTTAAGCTCTGTCCACTTACTAATGTTCCTTCTGTTAATGTCGCTGCTGCATTTGTTAGCGCTGCTCCATCATATGTTTTAGTTCCATCTGCTGCTTTTACTGTTATTGCTCTTTTATTTATTGTAAAATTTAATACTTTTGTTCCTGTATAATTTCCCTTTCCTGTTATTGTTACTTTTCCTGTTCCTGCATTTATATTATCTGAATATACGAATGAATAATCTGTTCCTACTGCTAATAAATTTTCTCCATCTTTTACAGTAACACTTGGTTTCTTTTCTGTTCCATCATATGTGTAACTTGTTGGATTTAATGTTGCAGTAAATGTGCTTGCATTCTTTGCAGTTATTGTTAAGTTTGCCCCCACATAAGATAATGTATAATTATTTGCCAAAAATGGTGAATTATCTACCAAAACTAATGTATTTTTATTTATTGCATATGTTCCTACATTTTCCCCTTCAGCTCTTGATAATGCTCCACTAAATTTTGGTGTTTGTCCACTTACTTGATTACTATATGTATATGTTAATCCTGGATCTCCTGCCCCATATGTTTTTGATTTTGCTTCTGATTTTACTGTTAATGTTCTTTTATTTATTGTAAAATTTACAATCTTAGTTCCTGTATAATTTCCCTTTCCTGTTATTGTTACTTTTCCTGTTCCTGCATTAATATTATTTGAATATACAAATGAATACTCTGTTCCAACTGTTAATGTATTTGTCCCATCTTTTACAGTAATACCTGGTTTTTTTTCTGTTCCATCATATGTATAAGTTGTTGGATTTAATGCTACGCTAATTGAACTATTATCTATTGATTTGCCTGTAACTTTAATACTTTTTGAGCTAACATTTTCTACTGAATCTTTTGCCCAAATATAATATGTTCCAACTGTTAATCCTGTTTTTGTTACAGTTTGTTTTTGAGTTTGAGTAATCTCGTTCCATCCTGTTGTTGGTAAAACATTACTTGATGTAATAGCCCACTTATTAACTAATGAACTACTGTCTGATAATGTAATTTGTAATGTATCGCCATATGTTATATCACTTGCAGCTATTGTAGGTGCAGTATTGTCAACCTCTATTTTAGAATCAAATTTTGTTAATATATTTTTATTTTTTGATTTATCTGTTAAGGTATTAGCATCAACTTCAACAGTTAACACACCATTTCCAGGTATTCCTGCTAATGTTAATTCATATTGAACACCATTTGTTATATTTTGTGCACTTCCAAGTGTTTTTATTTTTGGTGTAACAACACTACCTCCAACTTTAACAACTATATTGCTAGCAGTTAAGCTATTCCCACTATAGTTTTCGTCGGTTCCTTTTAACAATAATTTTACTGTGTTTAAATTATTAATATACTTCTTGCCATTAATTGTTGTAACTGCATAGTTTTGTGTAATTTCTTTTCCAGAAATTGATACTTCTTCCGTATATGGACTTATTTCTAATACACTTACTTCCATTTTTTGTTTTTCTTGGTTTATAAGTGCTGCATAAAAAAAGCCAAAACATAAGGCTAGGCTTATCAATATAGCTATACTAATAATTGTAATTTTGCTTAATTTTAAATTTTTTAATTTGCTTAGCATTATAAATACCTTCCCTTCGCAACATTTAAAAATAGTATTTTCTACATATATTTTAAGTTCTTAATTTATTAAAATCAATATAGGTATTTTATTGTATTTAAAACCGCCTTTTATCATACTAGGGATGCTTATTTGCCGTGTTTTGATGTCATATATTAAGTTTTGTTTACATTTTTATTACGTAATTTTTGACATAATCCGCAAATTTCTTATTTGCGTAAGCTTTTTTCGACTTTTTTGTATAAAAAATAAAAAAATCAGAATTTAATTATAATCTTAAATTCTGATTTTTTATTTTATTCTACAGACTCAACTTCTATTGTCCAAACAGGAAGTATATCATCTACTATTACTTTACATGTTGCTGTTAATCCTGCATTTGCTTCTTTTACTGTTATTGTACATTCACCTTGTTTTAATGCAGTTATTGTTCCATTACTTATTGTTGCAATATTTGCATCATTAGTTGAATAGCTTAATGTTCCTAAAGAAGCTCCTGTTATTGTTAAAACTTTTGTTTTATTTGTTGTAGTATTTAAATATACTTGCGTTGGATTTACTGCAATTGTTGCCTTTACTAATATTGTACTATAAACTGAATTTGCTAAAGTTGTTTTTGCTCCATAACCGCTTCTATATGTTTTTGATCCTGCTACATTGAATGCAACATCTATTCCATTATATGTAGTCTTTGAAGTACCTTTTATAACTCCGCAATTAAAGTTAAGTTTTGAACTTGTTCCTGTTAAATTTATACCATAGCCTGCTGTTGCCTCTATTACAGGAGCTTCAGCACTTACTATAGAGTTACTGTTATTTCCTATATTTACAGTTGCAGCTTGCAAACTACTAATTGCTGCTGTTTTACCTTTTATTGTTCCTCCTAATATATTAATTGTTCCAGCTCCTGTTTGCCCTATTGCTACAGCTCCACTTGAATAAATTGTTCCATCATTTACTGTTAAGTTTCCTCCATTTAATGTAAATGTATTAGTAGCAGATGTTGTAAATCCTCCTGTACCATTAATTGTTACTGTTTTTGCATTATTTACGGTAATTGTTGCATTTCTTGTAACTGTTTTTCCATTAGTATTTATCGTTACATTTTTATCAATTATTACAGTAGATACATCTGTATTTGTTTGTAATATTGTTATTGTTGATCCATCACTATCTGCTTTTGCTACAGCTTCTGCAAGAGTTTTAAAGTAATATGAACCATTTTTGGTTGTTACACTATAATTTGCTAAAGACCATTTTGCATATAATGTTATATTTCCACTTGGAGTGTATGTGTTTCCAGCTGTTCCGACAAGTGTTGTAGTCGCTTGTTCTTTATACCAACCTTCAAATACATAATTTGCTCTTGTAAGTGTTGGTAATGTTAATTTAGCACTGCTTACAGTATTATCCCACATAGCATATAATGTCACAGTTCCATTGTTAGTACTTGTTAAGTTTGTTACACTTTGTCCATTTGTATATGCATTTCCTGTTCCATCATTTTTTAAATTCCAATCTTTAAATGCATATGTTGATTTTGCTGTTTGGCTTGTGCTTCCTTCATAATTTCCATTAAATGTTACTGTGTACTGTCTTACATAACCATTTAATGTTAAGTTTTGTGCTTTGTCATATGTATATGTTGAACTTGCAGTCGTTCCTCCTGTTGCTCCATTTCCATTATAGTTTACTGTATATGTATTTGCAGTAACCTTTGGTGTCATTGTAATATTTCCTGCTGGCATTGTAAAGCTTCCTGATTGTCCAGTTATATTAGCTTGCATACTTGTATTACTGCTTTCCCATTTGCTCCATGTATAACCTGTATTTACTGTTGCTTTTAATGTAATTACAGTTTCATAATAATAACTTCCAGTAGCTGTACTTCCAGCATTACTTACACCTGTCAAAGATCCTAATGTAAATGTATATTTATTTCTAGAATATTCATACACAACTACTGTTGTTCCATCACCTTTTATTGTTACTGTTTGTTTTTCAGGTGCTGTAAATCCAGTATATGTATTAGTTTCTGGTGTTACATTACTATCTGTTGTTCCTGCTTTTTCTACAACTTCTACTTTTCCAGCTATTGGTGAATTTCCTTCTGGATATGTTCCATCTAAATTCATCTTTTTGTGTACGACTGTATATTTTGTATCTGTATTTGCAATCCATTTTGCATATAATGTTGTATTTGCTCCAATACTGTAACTTGCTCCACCATTTCCTGCTTTTGTTTTTAAGCTTTCATCTGTATACCATCCATCAAATGTATATCCAGCCCTTACAGGTGTTTCCAATGTCACACTTGGATTATTCCATTTTGCATATAATGTATGATTACTTGCTGTTGTTACTTTTGATGCACTAGTTACAATATTTGTATATGCTTCTTCTTTATACCAACCATTTAAGCTACATGCATATTGTTTACTAGAATTTGCCTTTCCTGTATATTTATAATTATATGTCAATGTGTATGTTTTTGCAGTTAAGCCTTCTTGTCCATTTACTGCTGGTAAATTTCCATATGTAGATGAGTAATTTACCTTTTTAGTATTTGTTGTAATTGTTCCACCTTTTGGTTCAAATGTTACTGTATATTCTTGACCTTGTAATATTTTACCATTTGCAACCAATGATAGATTTTGTGTTCCCATTGAAAATTGTTTTGTGCTTTCTGTTTCATATTGCACACCGTCTTTTGTCCAATTTGCAAAGCCATATATATAATAAATATCATTTGCTTTTACATTTGCTTTTATAGTTACATTTTGTCCCCATTTATAACTTCCAGCTCCTGTTACACTTGAAATATAGTCATTTTTACTTAATTCTAAAGTAAATTTATTTCTTGTGTAATATAAGCAAATTTTTGTACTACCATCTGGTTTTACAGTTGTGCTTGTAATAACTGTTCCAACACCTGATGTTCCTCCTACTAAGTTTCCTCCAGCAAATGTTGTATTTGCTATTTCTAAGCTTTTAGCTTCTGTACTTAGTGTAAGTGTACTATCTGTTGTTCCTGTTTTTGTAGTTGTATCATATAAAGTATATGTATTGTCATTTGCATTTTCTAAATAACGACTTACTGTATATTTTGTATTAGTACTTGGTTTAAATATTCTGTATACTGTTGCTCCACTTGTTGTTACTGTTGCTGTTGTTGAACTGTCATATAAGTAGCCTTTATAATATGCTCCTTCTGTTGTATCCGTTCCTTTGCTTGCACCTGTTACTTGTATTCCAAAGTTTACACTTTCCTTACTTGTTCCTAATACTTTTCCTGTTGTACTTCCTACTACATCTTTATATGTTACTTCATATTTATTCGGTGTTTTACTTGCACTTGCTGTTAATGTTATTGCTGTTCCATCTGGTATTGCTGGCCATGTAAATGATCCATATGGATTAACTGTACTACTTTTTACATATGTTTCATTATTACTTGTCCATTTACTAAATGTTACTGTATGTCCTTCTATTGTCATTGTTTTTGCTGTTAAACTTGGTACTGTTGCCCCATAGTAATATTTTACACTATTTTGTACTGTAACACTTTCTATATTTTCTCCTGCTACTGTCTTTAATGTTCCACTTGTACGTGCATAATATAATTTTATTACTCTTGTTCCATCACCTTTTATTGTTGTACTTGTTACTGTTTTTCCATCTACTTGTCCATAACTATAATATATTCCATTTGTAACTAATAGTGTGCTATCTTTTAGGTTTGCTATTGTAACTTCGCTGTCTGTTGTTCCTGTTTTTGTACTATCTGTTTTTGTTGCTTCTTCCTCATATGTTCCATCTGTTTTCATTACATAGTGCTCTACTGTATATTTTGTTTTATCATATGCTGTAAATATTCTATATACTGTTGCTCCACTTGTTGTTACTGTTGCTGTTGTTGCACTACTATATACATAGCCTGCATAGTATTTTCCAACAGTTACATCTGTTCCTTTGCTTGCTCCTGTTACTTGTGTTCCAAAGTTTACATTTTCTTTACTTGTTCCTAATACTTTTCCTGTTGTGCTTCCTACTACATCTATATATGTTACTTCATATTGGTTAACATTGTAATTTGCAGTGTAATTTTTATTTCCTGTACTTCCTTTTGCAATTGTTACAGTTGTACTTGGTGTTGTTCCATTACTTCCAGTCCATCCTGTAAATGTATATCCTGTTTTTTGTGGATTATTTAAAGTTATATTTTGACTTTCTACATTGTAAGATGTTGGATTTGTTTTTCCTGCTACAAGTGCTCCTCCATTTAAATTATATGTAATTGTATAATTTTGTATAGTTCTTGAACCATTTGCTGTTAATGTTACATTTCCTGCTGGCATTGTAATTTTAGCATCTTTTTGTGTTGTGTTTGCAACTAAGCTTGTATTGTTTGATACCCAATTTACAAAACTATATGTATATCCTGCAATATCATTTAATGTTGCACTTAAATCTATGTTTTCTCCATATTTATAAGACTTGCTTGTATTTGTTATTCCACTTACTTCCCCTGTTGCTGATACTTCTTTTACATGTTCATTTTTTGTAAGTGTTAATGTATATGAATTTCTTGTGTAGTAATATTCAATTACTGTTGAACTGTCTGCTGCAATTGTTGCTGTTTTTTCTTCTGGTGTTGTAAATCCTACATATGTTTTTGGTGTTGCATTTGTTGTTGTTCCTGTTTTACCTGCTTTAATTTCAGTATCTTTTAAATCATAACCTGTTCCTTCAATATTTTGAATATAATATTTAACTGTATATTCAACTTGACCTTCTTCCCATTTTGCGTATAAAGTTGTATTTGCATTTACTTTGTAACTTGCTCCTGGGTCACCTACTTTATTTGCATCTGTACATTCTTTGTCAGTATACCATCCAGCTAAACCATATCCTGTTCTTTTTGCACTTGGCAATGGATCATTTTCTCCTTCTTGCCAGTTAGCATTAAGTGTTACTATAGCTCCACTAGTTTTTGCTAAGTTTATTACACTTGCTTTATCTAAATATGTATTATTGTTTGAATCTTTCCAATTTACAAAATCATATTTATATGCAGCTACTGTATTTGTACTTCCAGAATAATTATAATTAAATGTTACTGTATATTCTTTTTTATAACCATTTGCTGTTAAATTTTGTGCTTTATCATATGTATGTGTTGAACTTGCTGTTGTTCCTCCTGTTGCTCCATTTCCATTATATACAACACTATAAGTAATTGGTGTTCCTTTAACAGCATTTGCAACTATTGTAATATTTCCTGCTGTCATAACAATGTTTCCTTTAATTGTCGTTGGTACTGTTACTCCATTTCCTTCAGTCAATGTCCATTTATCCCATACAGAAGCATTATAACCTGTAATATTTGTTTTTACAGTTGCATTAATAGCTACTGTTGCGCCCCATTTGTATGTTCCTGCACCTGTTACAGTTTCTATATATTCATTTTTTTCTAATGTTAATGTATATTCATTTCTATCATAATATAAATATATATTTGTTGTTCCATCTGGTGCTACAGTTGTTGTTGTAATAGATGTTCCAACTCCCAAAGTTCCACCTGTTAAATTTGCTCCTACATATTTAGTATTTGCAATTTGATTTTTATTTGCTTCTGTTAAAAGTGTAAGTGTTGAACCAGCTGCTGCTTTTCCTTCTATAACATCTCCATATAATGTGTAGTTTTCATTATTTGCATTTTCTAAATAACGGTATACTTTATATGTTACTTGGTTAGCAGACCAACCAGCATATATTGTTATATCTTTTTGTGGTGTATATGTTCCATCAGCATTTAATACTAAAGCTTGTGTACAATTACTGTCTAAATACCATCCTGTAAATGTATAGCCAACTTTTTTAGCTGTTGTTAAATTTATGCTGTTATTTTTATAATTTGCAGTTAATGTTCCATCTTCATCTTTTGTTCCAAATGTATATGTATTTCCTACAAATTTTCCACCGCCTGTTAATAACCAACTTTCAAATGTTTTAGTTGAAACTTCACTTCCAACTTCTGTTGTTCCTCCATTTGCATTATATGTTACAGTAAATCCTTTAGGTGGTGTTATATTTGCATTATCTACTACATATGTTGACTCATATGCCTGTTCTATATTTAGATCTTTGCTATATGTTCCTCCATTTGGGTTAATTGTTAATGTTGATAAATCTCTTACATATTTATATTCTATTATTGTTGTTCCATTTGCTAATATTTCTTTATTTTGTTTTGCTGGTGTTGTAAATCCTTTGTATGTTTTTGGACCAGCATTTGTTGTTTCTTTTGTTGTTCCATATTTTACTTCTTCTTCTGATGGAACACTTGGGTATGTTCCGTCTATATTTTGTTTATAATGTTTTACAGTATATTTTGTATTAGTATTTGCGGTCCATTTTGCATATAATGTTATATTAGCTGTTGGTGTATATGTATTGTCTGCATTTAATTTTACTTCATTTTTTAGTTCTGAATCTGTATACCATCCAACAAATGTATAACCTACTTGTGTCGGAGTAGTTAATGTAACATCATTATAGTTTTCTGTTACTTTTCCATTACCTGCACCATATGTATAAATGTTTCCACTTAATGTACCAAAACCATCTTTACTCCAAGATTTATGTGTTTGTGTTAATACTGTATTTGCTCCACCGTCATAATTTGGATTTAATGTTACTTTATATCCACTACTATTATAAGTACTTAAGTCTAATTGTGTGTTGTAATTTTGTTCTTTTGTTGTATTTCCACTTAATCTTGAAATTGTTAATGTATATTTATTAATGCTCCATCCAGAATATAATGTAATATTTTGGCTTGGTGTATATGTTTTATCTGTATTTAAACTTACTTTATTTGTACATTGCTCATCTAAATACCATCCTGTAAATGTATAGCCTTCATGTGTTGGATCGTCTGGCATTTCTATACTATCATTTTTATAATTTGCAACTATTGTTCCAATTCCTGCACCATATGTATAAACATTTCTATTTAATGTTCCTTGTCCTGTTTTTGTCCAATTTGTAAATGTTTTTGTTGAAGTTTTTTTAGTGTAATCATCTTGTCCTCCAAAGTTTTTAAATGTAACCACATATCCAGCGGGTGCTTCTATTTTATTAGAAACTGTATATGTTGATTCAAATTTTTGTGTAACTGTTACTGTTGATTGAGAACCTTCATATTTTCCTCCATTTGGATTAATATTTAAATCATATGATTTTCTTTCATACTTATAAATAAATTCTGTATTTCCATCCTCTGTTATTTCTTTTGTTTGTGTTTGTGGTGCACTAAATCCTAAGTAGCTTCCTTGTGTAGTATCTTTTGTAGGTGGTGTTACTTTATTTCCTGGCACTGCTGATTTATTTTCTACATCTGTTGGAACACTTGGATATGTTCCATCTATATTTTGTTTATAGTGTTTTACAACATATTGTCCTTGTGCCCATCTTGCATATAATGTTTGATTTGATGTAATTTTTACAATTGTTGATGATGTTATTTCCTCTCCTTGTCCATCTTGTTTTGTATACCATCCTCCAAATCCATAGCCTGCAAGCTTAGCTACTGGAAGTTCTCCATATGTTGAATCATATGTTACTTCTTTTGTAGTTGGATTAACTGTACCTTCACCTGGATCAAATGTTACCACATATTTATTTGCATTCCATTTTGCATAAATTGTAATATCTTTTGTTGGTAAATATGTTCCATTCTCATTTGTTGTTAACTGTGTTTTTAAATCTTCATCTATATACCATCCTGCAAATGTATAACCTTCTTTTGTTGTTGTTCCAATTGTTATACTTGATTTTGTATCGTCCCAATGTGCATATAATGTTTCATTATATGCTGGCATTGTTTTATATTCTTTCTTTGTTCCATTTGTTGCATCTGTATACCAACCTGTAAATTGATATGTTGATGTTTGATTATCAAGTGCTGTTCCTCCATTTGTATTAAATGTAACTGTATATTTTCTTGATGCACTTGGCATTTGTATTGTTTCATTGTAATTTGCAGTTGTTGGTTCAGGAGTACTGTTTCCACCATTTGCATTATATGTAATTGTATATTTATTTATTTCCCATATTGCATATAATACTAAATCATTAGAAATTGTATTTGCTCCAATCGTATCTGCTGGATTATATTTAACCTCTGTTGCTGATCCATTTAATCCCCAACCTTTAAATGTATAGCCTGTCCTTGTTGGCTTAGTAGCACTTAAAGTTACAGATTCATTATATTTTTTAGTTTGGCTTCCTGGTGCTCCGCTTCCTCCATTTGCATTATATGTAATTGTATAACTATTAACACTCCAACTTGCATACAATGTTTGATTTGCAGTTATAGTAACTATACTTTGGTCTGTAATTTTTGTTCCAGCTCCATTTAGCCCAGTATACCATCCGTTAAATTTATAACCTGTCTTTATTGGTGTTGGCAATTGTCCATAACTTTCATTATATGTTACTGTTTTAGAAGATGGATTTACTGTTCCTTCATCTGGATTAAATGTTACTATATATTCATTTGCTTTCCAATTTGCAATAAATTCCTTATCTCCTGTTGTTCCTTTTGAAATTGTTACTGTTGTGTTTGGTGTTGTTCCATTACTTCCTGTCCATCCTGTAAATGTGTAACCATCTTTTTGTGGATTATTTAGTGTAAAACTTGCTGTTTCTATTGTATAATTTTTAGGATTTGTTATTCCTTCTGCTAGGTTTCCACCATTTAATGAATATGTAATATTGTATGTTATTGCATTCCATTTTGCACTTAATGTTACATTATCTTCTACTTTATATGGTGATGTAACTTCTAATTCTTGGTTTAACCATCCTTTAAATGTATAACCAGTTTTGCTAGTAGTTGGTAATGTTACTTCTTTTTCATATTTTGCAGTTATGTTTTCCACAGAATTTCCACCATTTGTGTTAAATGTAACTGTAAATAGTTTTCTGTTGTAATAATATTTTATTATTGTACTTCCATCTGCCTTAACTACAGCTGATTTTAAGTTAGGTGTTTCAAATCCTTTTCCATAATCTTTTGTTGCAGGTGTTACCTCACTTCCAGTTACTGCTGTTAAAGTTTCTACTTCTGGCTCACCATATTGGTCATCTTCTATATTTTGTTTATAATGTTCTACAATATATTCAGATTCACCTTCTGTCCATTTTGCATATAATGTATGATTGTTTGCTATTTTAACTTTTGTAGTTGTTTCTATTTTATTTTTAAATGTTTCATTGTCTAAATACCATCCTGCAAATGTAAATCCTTGTTTTTTAGGTTTTTCTAAATCACCATAGTTTTGTCCAAATGTAACTTCTTTAGAAGCTATATCATTTCCTCCATTTGAATTAAATGAAACTGTATATTTGTTTGCTTCCCAATTTGCAGTATATTGTTTATCACTTGTGCTTCCTTTTTCAATTGTTACAGTTTTACTTGCTTCATTTCCATTACTTCCTGTCCATCCTATAAATGTATATCCTTCTTTTTGTGGATTATTTAATGTAAAGCTTGGTGTTTCTATTGTATAACTTTCTTTATTTGCATTTTCTAATGTTCCACCATTTAAATTATATGTGATTTTATATGTTATAATATCCCATTTTGCATATAATGTATGGTTATTTGGTGTTGAAACTTTAGTTGTTTCTTCTATTTTATTTTTAAATGTTTCATTATCTAAATACCATCCTGAAAATGTATAACCAGTTTTTGTTGTAGAAGGTAAATTTCCGTATGCTAAATCATATGTTACTTCTTTATTTTCTACACTGCTTCCACCATTTGTATTAAATGTAACTTGGTATTTATTTTGTGTCCATATAGCATACAAATTTAAATCTTCACTAAGTTTAGTTTTGTTTCCAACTAAATATTTTGTTCCTGTTCCATTTTCGTTAGTATTCCAACTATTAAATGTATAACCTGTTTTACTTGCTTGTAAATCAGAAATTTGTACTTCTGGATCAAATATATTTATAATTGAGTAACTATTAACTTTTCTTTCTACTGTTTGTTTGCTTGGAGTTGTACCTACTCCACCATTTAAGTTATAAGTTACACTTACATTTTTAGTATATAATCCATAATATGTAACATTTGTTGTGATTTTTAAAACTTCTCCGCCTCCGTGCTTCTATTTCTTTAGCAGCAGAATTTGAAGTATCTTTAGTCCATCCATTTTTTGTCCATCCATTGTATTCATTTTGTTCTGGAACTGTTATTGTTGCTGTTTGATTATTATATATTGTTATATCTTGTGTTCTTATTTGTTTTGTTGTAGCACTATAATCTATATATGTTGCTTTTATATCTTTTTTAAATATTGCATATATAGTTATATTTTTATTTGGCATTACTAATGTAGATAATGCACTTGTAGCATCTTTGTTAGTATTCCATCCAATAAATGTATAACCTGTTTTTGCAACTGTTTTGCTTAGGTCTACATTTTGTGTGTATGTACACTCTTCTTCTATAGTTTCAGTTGTTCCTCCATTTACTACAGAGTTATATGTTACTATATATTTTTTTGCACTTCTTGTTGCATTAGCAACCAATGTCATATTTTGTGCACTCATTTTTATTGTTGCTTTTTGATCTTTTGTTTTTTCTACACCATTTTCTGTCCAGTTAACCCATGTATATGTATAACCATCTTCTTGATTTAAACTTGCATCTATTAAAACATCTTGTCCCCATTTATAACTTCCATCTCCTGTAACGCTTGCAACATGTTCATTTTTTGATAATGTTAATGTAAATTTATTTCTTGTATAATATAAATAAGCTTTTGATGTTCCGTCTGCATTAATTGTTAAACTTGTTTCTTCACTTCCACCTTCTTCTAAGCTTGCATATTTATATGTACAATTATCTATTACCATTTTTTCATCTAATAATGTTTTTACTGAATTTGTTTTTCCTTCTTTTCCTTCTGTTTTATATAATGTATAACCATTATCATTTGCATTTTCTACATAGTGATAAATTGTATATGGTGTGTTTTCTGCACTTGTCCATTTTGCATATAATGTGTGATTTTCTGATTTTGATACAATTGTTTTATCTTCTACTTTATTTTCATATGTGTTTTCTAAGTACCATCCCCCAAATCTATATCCTTGCTTTGTTGGTGTTGGTAATTGCCCATATTCTTTATTATATACAACATCTTTTGATGTAGGAGTTACCTCTCCTCCTTGTGGGTTAAATGTTACTACATAACTTTTTGCATCCCATACAGCATATAAGTTTGTAGCTTCATTTTTACTATATGTTGCACCTTTTTTATATTCTGCTTCTACTGCTTCTTTAGATGTTGACCATCCTTTAAATGTATATCCATCCCATGTTGGCTCATCACTTGAAAGTGTTAAATTAACATCTTTTTCTTTAGTTTGTGCATTTGGAGCATTTTGTCCACCATTTGCATTATATATAATTTTATAGCTTACTTTAAATACATTAGATACATTATTTTCTACTTCGTTTCCAGCATTATCTGTAATATTAAACCATATATAATTGTTTCCTCCATTTAGTGTAATTTCATTTGTAGATCCATTTTCAAAATTAGTCCATCCTGTTGTTGGTTTTTGAGTATTGCTACTTGTTATTGCATATTGTAATGTTTCATTTAAACCTGATGTTCCTGTGTCTTTTGCTGTAATTGTAACATTTTCTTTTACATTTGTTTGTCCTGGATTTAGTTCATAAGTTCCTCCATTAGGAGTTATTGTTACTGTTGGCTTTTTAGTATCTATAAATGTTATTTCTAATGTTGCAACTTCAGATGTTTGTTCATTTTCATCTTCTACTAATGCATATATTGTTTTATTTTCTTCTATATATGTTACATATTCACCATCATTTAAACTAACTTCTATATAATTTATTCCATCTTCACTATATTTGTATTTTCCACCATCTATTTCTGGGTATGTTACTGTTACTTTTACTTTTTTATTTGTTGGTGCATTTGGGTCTGTAGTAATTGTTGGTTTATCAATTTTTTCTGTTGTTATTTCTACTATGTTTGATATTTGTTCTCCATTTCCTGCATTATCTGATGCCTTTGTGCATATTTCATATGTTGTTTCCTTTACAAGTCCTTTAAATTTATGTGTTAAATTTGCATCTTTCTCCCATGTCCAATCATTTGTACCTTTTAATCTTTTTCCATAATAAATAGTATTATTATCTATTTGACTGTGTGAATCTGTTTGCTTGAATTCAACAGTTATACTGCTACTTGTTGCTACTTTCTTTACTGGTGCTTCACTATTTGGATTTGTATTATCTAAATAGAATAATTCACTTTTGGCTTTTTTAGTATTTCCTAAATTATCTTTAGCAAGAACATATAAATAATATTTTCCTGTAACTTTTTTTGCATTTTCTATATTGGCACCATTAATAAATGTAGTATCTATTTCATTTTCAGCAGGTTCTGCCTCATTTTGTACTACCCATTTATATTTTAATTCATTTTCATTTATATTTGATGTTCCTACATCTGTTACTGTTACTTTTGTTTTTTGTGTTTTACTATATGTGTCATTTCCATTTGGTGTAAATGTTACTTCTGGTGCACTATTATCAAACACATATGGTCCAAATACATGGTATGTGCTAACTTTTGTTCCTTCTTTATTAGATATATTTTGTGCATTATCTTTTACTTCTTTTACCCACAAGTAACGTGTTCCTGTTATATTATCACCTATATTGAATGCTACATTATTTGTGTATTTTAACCAATTTCCTGTTGGTATATTTTGGTTACTTTCTCCTAATTGATATTCATATTGGTTAGAATCTGATAGGTTACTTCCACCTTCATCTGTTACATGTATTGTAACATTTGTGTTTTTACATACTTCTTTATTTTGTGGTTCTACACTTATTATAGGAAGAGTTTTATCTATATTTCCTATTTCTATTTTGTTTTCTTCACTTGCTTTATTAACATTTCCTGCAGCATCTTTTACATAGAAATACCATATTCCATTTTCTGATACTTCTTGAGTTTTTGTTATTTCTTCTGTTGTTTGTGTTATTTCGTTCCATCCTTCAGATTTATTTGTTATGTCTGTTTGTTTGCTAAACATATATGCAACTATTCCACTGTTTGCATATTCCTCTGTTTGAGCTTGGTCTTTTGCTTTTGCTGTAATTGTTACTGTACTATTTGTTGCTTTTGTGCTTGCACTTATATTTGTAACTATAGGTAATAATTTATCAATATTATCTACTTGATGTGTTGCAACATTTGATTTTTCACCCTCATTATTTTCTACTAATGCATATATTGTTTGATTTTTTGTTACTTCAAAAGTATATGGATTTGTTGGAATTGATTCAAAATTTACTCCATCTGTTCCATATTTTATTGTTGTTCCTTCTTGTGCATCAGGTGCTAATATTGTAACTTTTACATTTTCGTTTGTAATTGTTTCTGGATTTTGTTTAATTAATGGCTCTGTTAAATTTAGTGTTCTAACTATTACAATTTCAGATTCCATTTCATTTCCAGCTTTATCTTTTGCTATTGTTTTTACTTCATATAATGTATCTTTTGTTCTTTTTATAAATGTGTTTACTTTTTCACTATTTTGTACTATTTCCCATTCATCTTCACCTTGTTTTCTTATTGCATATCTTATTGTTTCTTCATCTATTCCACTTAATGCATCTGTTTGATTAAATGTAACTGTAACTGTATTCGTTGTTGCAACAGCAGTTGGTGCTTTTAATGTTGGTTTTTCCTTGTCTATTTTATCTACTACTATTGTTTTTGTAGTTGTATTTCCGGCCTTATCTGTAACACTTATTTTTATTGTTTGATTTTTATCTACTGTGTAGTCTAAATCAATAGAACCATCTTCATTTGTTGTAAAATTAACATCTTTTGATTCTTCTTTACCATTTACTACTTGTGTTATTGTTACTTTTTCTATTCCACTTGCATCATCTTTTGCTTTTACATGTAAAGTAGCATCTTTATTTGTCCAATTTTCTGGATTTCCTGTTATTGTTACTTCAGGTCCTTTATTATCAATTTTATCTACTGTTATTGTTTTTGTAGTTACATTTCCTGCTTCATCTGTAACTTCTATGTTTATTGTTCCATTTTCTGTAACAGGATATTTTACTTTTGCTGTTTTGTCTTCATCTATAGTTGCTGTTACTTTTTGTCCATTTATTTTTATTTCTTTTATTCCAGTTTCATCATCTTTAGCTGTTATGTCTAATTCAACTTCACCTTTTACCCATGTAGTTGGATTTCCTGTAACTTCAACTTTTGGTGGATTTTTATCTATTTGATCTATTACAATTTGCTCTTTTGCTACATTTCCTGCTTGATCTTTTGCATATATATAATATGTTCCATTTTCTTTTATGCTATATTCTACTGTTGTTTGTTCTTGTGCTTCATCTAAATTTGTCCAATTATTAGAGTTTTCATCTAAATTACCATCTTTGCTTATTTGCCATGCTATTACTTTGCTACATCCATACTTATCGTTTGCCTCTTGGTCTTTTAATGTTATTGTAAGTACTACATCTTTGTTTGTATACCCTTGTGCAGGATTTTTTGTATATGTTATTTCTGGTAATAATTTATCTATATTATCTATTTTTAATGTTTTTGATATATCATCTATTAATCCTTCTTGATCTTTTGCAGATACATAAATTATTCCATTTTCTTTTACTGTAACTGTTATTGGATTTTTAGTTTGTATTGTGTTATTTATTGCATCTTGTCTTGCTTCATTCTCTGTTTTTCCAAATCCTTGACGTCTAAATGTAGTTAATATATTTCCATAATCAACTGTTACTTTTACATCTTCATTTGTCCATCCATCTGGTTCTTTAGCAATTTTTATTGTATTTTCTACATCTGCTTTATTTATAACATTAAATGGCTCACTCCACTTTTCACTTTCATTTTCAGCTTTATCTTGTGCTTTAACATATAAATAATATTTTCCGCTTTCTGAAATTGTATTTGTTACATTTGCCGTTGTTCCTTCTAATGTTTTTAAATCTTTTTCATCTGGTGCATCTGGTCTTGATCCATCATCTTTTGCCTTTAACCATTTATATAAAACCTTATCAACTCCACTTTCTTCATCTTTTACTGTAATTGTCGTTGTTATTTCTTTTGATGTTTGATTATTATCTATTACATAATTTCCGCCATTTTTTTCAATTTCTATATCAGGGCTAGTTGTATCAACTAAAACTTCAATTTTTGATGTAGTTCCATTTATTTTAGCTGATATTGTACATGACTCACTTATTTTCAAATCCTTTATTTCTTCATCTGTAACTGTAATTTCAGTTCCATCTTTTTTGCCTTTTACTGTTATAATTTTTTCATTTTTACTTAATCCATCTGGCCATTTTACCTCAACTGTCAAAGGAACTTTATTAGTCCACTTACCTTCTTGATATATATTTTTATCATTGTCTTTAACAGTAATAAACAATCTTTGGTTAAGCCTATCTTTTTGGTCTTCATATACCTTATTTACATCACCAGTATCATTATATTCACTTTGAATCTTCTTAACATCCCTTTGTTGAGATGAAGAATTATTTACATTCGAAATGTAAACCGCAACTCCAACCGTTAAAAAGAAAATCATTGCAATTAAAACGAATAAGGTTACAGAACCTTGCTCGCCTCTTTTTCTCCTATTTCTTTCTTGTTTGTTTGTTTCTACAAGCTTTTTCATATACATTCTCCTTGTTTTTATAACTTTAATATATATCATTAATATTTTAGCTTCATATATATAAAAAAACAATATAAGAAAAAAGCCGGCAAAAATTGCCAGCTTTTTTCTACTAGGGATGCTATTTTTTGTCGTTTTAGCACTTTTTATTAAGTTTTTTTAACATTTATATTACAAATTTTACTTTCGTCCTTAATAAATGCTGCAAAACCTAAATTTGCGTAGGCCTTTTCAAACTTTAGACATTGGGACGGGGATTTTGTCTTAGGCTTTTTGGGACTTTTGAAATAAAAAACTTACAAAACAAAAAAATATTATTAAAAATCAAATTTTACAATTGAAAATAATTGAATTAGAAATTTTTATATTAATTTTATGGAAAGTGTTCATCTCCTGATGGAAGGGTGCCATAAAATTAATTTAAAATTTCTTTGATAAT
>OLVX01000174.1_pt1 | contig 65058 bp, 30 predicted proteins | sample 1673271 | NCBI WGS metagenome assembly OLVX01 (sample SAMEA3178939, study PRJEB25190) | human gut metagenome | biome: human gut; feature: human-associated habitat; material: faeces | place: Austria | collected 2013
CCAAACCGATTGATATTTTGAATATAAAAATATATCTATAAAGATATTATACGAGAAGGACAGATTATGAAAAATATTTTGATAACAGGCGGAAGTCGCGGAATCGGCAAGGCTTGTGTATATGAATTTTCAAATAACGGATACAGAGTGTTTTTGAATTATAACAAAAGCAGTGACGAGGCGGAAAAGATAAAAAATGAAACAGGTGCGGTTATGGTAAAAGCAGATGTTTCAGACTCTAAACAAGTAAATGATATGGCTGAATTTATTCACACAAATTACGGTAAAATAGATGTAATTGTGAATAATGCAGGTATTTCACAACAAAAAATGTTTACAGATATAACTGAAAATGATTGGGACAGAATGTTTGATGTGAATATGAAAAGTATGTATCTCGTTACAAAGGCTTTTGTTGACGATATGATTTATAAACACAGCGGTAAAATCATTAATATTTCATCAATGTGGGGTATTACGGGAGGCAGCTGTGAGGTTCATTACAGTGCCGCAAAGGCGGCGGTTATAGGCTTTACAAAAGCACTTGCAAAGGAGCTGGGACCGTCGGGTATATGTGTAAATTGTGTTGCACCCGGAGTTATTGAAACTGAAATGAACAGCCATTTGACAAAAGAAGACTTTGATTGCCTTTGTGAAGAAACACCGCTTGAACGACTCGGTAAACCGGAGGAGGTTGCAAAGACTGTAAGATTTCTTGCAAGCGAAAATGCAGATTTTATAACAGGTCAGGTTGTCAACGTTGACGGTGGTATGGTGATATGATTAAAAGGGATTATCCACGATAATCCCCTTTTTTTTTGTGGATAAGTAAAAAATAATCGTAGGGGCGGTCATTGACCGTAAAAGTGTGAAAACATAAAAGGGGCGACCAATGACCGCCCCTACGGAAAGAAAAAGGTTAGATAAAAAGGTACGTCGTGGGTGCTGTCCCCATACGAACGATGTATTTATGACAAGTTAAAAAATAAGTAAGCTCGTATTAAAGTTATAAAAAGCCACCCCACAGTCAACTGCGTTGACAGCTCCCCTCAATGGGAGCCGTACAAAAGCCTCTCCTTAAGGAGAGGTGTCACGAAGTGACGGAGTGGTGGAATAAAAAAAGAAATGCCTAAAGGCATTTCTTAAAATGAGCAAATCTATAAGCCGGGTTCTGTATTAGATAATCATCTATCTCGACGTACAGTTACCTATACGCTCAAGCCTTTCAAGGGAACACGCCGAGCAAGCTTAACATTCCCAAAGTTGCTTCAGGTGGGGTTTACACGGGAATTCAGTTGCCATCTTCCCTGTGCGCTCTTACCGCACATTTCCACAATCACCTTAATAAATTAAGGCATTTATTTTCTGTTGCACTATCCTTAAAGTCACCTTTACCGGCCGTTAGCCGGCACCCTGCTCTGTGAAGCCCGGACTTTCCTCACCGTAAACGGCGCGATTATCTGACTTACTCTTAAAATATTATACAATATATTTTAAATGATGTCAAACAAGTTTAAAAATATCCTTATTTTCTGATTTTATTATCTCAATATCGGTATCCTTCAAAATATCTTCAAATATATCCATAACACATATTTCAGTCGGATAATGACCTGCGTCAATGACGCATATTCCAAGTTCGGTCATATCAATCATATTATGATACTTCATATCACCTGTTATAATAACGTCCGCACCCTTTTCAAATGCAAGCGGAATAATTTCACTGCAGCTGCCCGATGCAACCGCAACTGTATTAATATCATTTTCAAAATCGCCGGAAACACGCAAAAAAGGTGTGCCGAGTATCTTTTTACAATGTTCTGCAAAATCACCTAATTTAATCGTTTTTTCAAGTCTGCCGTATCGTCCCAAACCTGCCGATGAATCATCGGTATGTTGGTCAAGTATTTTAACATCTGTAAGTTCAAACATTTCGGCAAGTTTATCATTTATACCGCCTTTAGCTGTGTCCATATTAGTATGAGCGGCGAAAAGCGGTATATTATTTTCAATAAGCAATTTAAGCATTTGTCCCACAGATGTGGAATAATCAATTCTCTTTATACCGCCAAGCAGTATTGGGTGATGTGAAACAATCATATCGGCATTTTTTGATATAGCCTCTTTAACGGTATTGATATTTGTATCAAGCGTTACAAATACCTTTTTTACGTCCTTATTTTTATCACCGCACAAAAGACCGACATTATCCCATGAATACGCCAATCTTTCGGGACATATATTCTCAATTATTTTAATTATTTCTTTAGCTTTCATATTTATTCAATTCCTTTAGCCAGTATTTATATTTATTGAGTTTATTCTCGTCAACGTCTTTTGAATTTTCAAGACCTGTTATAACCTTGACAAATTCACGATGTTTTTTATCATAGAGATTTTTATAATACTTATGATTTACAAGATATTTCGGTAAATGATATTCAATATCGTTATCAAATTCCTTTTGAGGTTTATTTATAACATTCATTATATTATATACCTTAAATCCCTCAATGGCAATATCTTCGTCCGTAATAGAAAAGCCGTTTGAAATAAGATACTTTCTAAGCTCATATTGTGCATTCATCGGTTGAAGTACAAGATTACATTCTCTCGCCTTTTCTGTATCTGCACTTAAAATCTCACTGATAAGCTGACCGCCCATACCGGCAATTATAACGGTGTCAACCTCACCTTTTTCAATAACTGAAAGACCACTGCCAAGCCTTACCTCAATTTTATCAGAAAGTTTATGCTTTTCAACATTAGCTTTTGCAATATCAACCGGTCCTTGTCTTACATCGCCTGCAATAACATATTCGGCTAAATCATTTTTAACAAGATAAATAGGAATATATGCGTGGTCAGTACCAATATCGGCGATTCTATTTCCTTTTGTATGGTCTATTATACATTTTAAACGTGGTGTAATCATAAATAATTACCTCCGAGATTCAAATAAATTAGTTTATACGGTTATCCTACAAGTTATACACACGGTGTGGATAACTTTCAAGGTGTTATAAACAACAAAAAACGCCTTAAAACCGTAATTTGTGGTGAGTTATCATCAGTTATCCACACTTTTTCCACGTATTTGTGTAATATTTGTAACAATAGTGTAATATTAAAATGTAAACCTTAAAAAATCGCATATTTACGCGATTTTTTATAAACGGTAATAATTACACACTGTGTGGATAACTGTGTGGATAACGTGGATAACTCAAAATAAATGGCTTGTCTACGTCATTTTTAAGTGGATAAGTGGTAAAATTAAGGTGTTGATAAGTCAAATTTAACCATAAATTAGTTTACATAATACCACAACTATATCTTGTGTTACAGAAATATTACAAACACAATATAGGTTATCAACACAAACGTGGAAAAATTAATTTTGACTGTTTTGTAATGTTGATAAATACAATAATAGGCAAGCCATGGCTTGCCTATTTACAAAAATCAAAATTACTTAGAAATCTTATCTGTACCCATATAAGGAACAAGAACTTCAGGAACTGTTACAGTACCGTCCTCATTCTGATAATTTTCAAGAATTGCGGCAACAGTTCTGCCGACTGCAAGACCTGAGCCGTTAAGTGTATGAACAAATTGAGCCTTATCCTTTGGTGTTTCCTTATATTTGATGTTAGCACGTCTTGCCTGATAATCTTCAAAGTTTGAACATGAAGAAATTTCAACATATCTGCCGTAGCTTGGCATCCATACTTCAATATCATATGTCTTAGCCGACGAGAAACCAAGGTCACCTGTTGACAAACATACAACTCTGTAAGCAAGTCCAAGCTTTTGAAGTAGCTTTTCAGCGTCGTTTGTAAGTTTTTCAAGTTCGTCATAGCTTGTTTCAGGCTTTACAAACTTAACAAGTTCAACTTTGTTGAATTGGTGCTGTCTGATAAGACCTCTTGTGTCACGGCCTGCACTGCCTGCCTCTGCTCTGAAACATGCTGAGTAAGCTGTATATTTAATAGGAAGTTGGTCACCGCTTAGAATTTCATCTCTGTGAAGATTTGTTACAGGAACTTCTGCCGTAGGAATTAGGAAGAAGCCGTTGTTTACAACCTTAAATGCGTCCTCTTCAAATTTAGGAAGCTGACCTGTACCTGTCATTGATGCTCTGTTTACCATATACGGTGGGAAGATTTCAGTATAGCCCGATTCTTCTGTGTGAGTATTAAGGAAGAACTGAATAACGGCTCTTTCAAGTCTTGCACCAAGACCTTTATATACTGTGAAACGAGTACCGGCAATTTTTGTACCGCGTTCAAAATCAAGAATATCAAGGTCTGTACCGATATCCCAGTGAGCCTTTGGTTCAAAATCAAACTTTCTCGGTTCAGAGAACTTTCTAAGTTCAACATTTTCTGTATCGTCCTTACCTACCGGAACTTCAGGATTAGGAATATTAGGAATCCTTAGCATAAAGTTTCTTAGCTGTTCGTCAATATCCCTTACCTTTTCATCGTCAGCTTTAATATCATTACTCAATTCCTTCATTTCGGCAAAAATTTGGTCTGTATTTTCACCGTTTTTCTTCATTTGAGGAATTTGCTTTGTAATTTCGTTTTGTTTAGCTTTTTTCTGTTCAACTTCTGCAAGAATTGCACGTCTTTGCTTATCAAGTTCTATAGCAGGCTCAATATCAAGCGGATTGAAACGCTTTTTTAAAGCCTCCTTTATACGTTCAGGTTCTTGTCTTAATACTTTAATGTCTAACATCTTAAATTTATCCTTTCTTTAATTTATATTATTTTTAATGTTATCGTATATAATTTTTTGGTCACTTGAAAGATCGTTATAATTAACTTTATCAAGCGTTTCAAGTGCCATTGAATTATTACCGAGTGTAAAATAACCGTTTGCACTTAGTAATAAATCATTTTGTGACTGTTTTTGTGTAAGTGATTCATTATCCGATTTAAGCTGTATATTTTCTTCGGATAATTCTTGATTTTCTTTTTTTAGATTACTGTTATTTTCAAGTAAAACTGTATTTTCTTCACTAAGTATTGATGCCTTTTCGGAAATACTCATTTCTTTATCCGGCGATTCACTAACTTGCGGCTGATTTTTTTGCATATTTGTCTGACCTAAAAACGAAAAAATAATCAGCAATACCGCAACTATAAATATTAAAGCGGTGTAGAGAAACATAGATTTGTTATCATTCTTATTAGCCATTGTTTTCAGTCCTCTTTAGTTTACTTTTTGCATTTTCAAGTGCAGCATTTTCTTCATCAAGAAGTTTTATAGGTGTCTGACCGCCGACAATTTCACGCACATATGTATTGCATGAATTGTGTCCGTAAAGCGATGTTAAAATGATACCGTCGTTGTTGTTATTCAAAATAGCAAGTGCAAAGCTAAGTTTGCCTGTAACATCGTCAAATGCGTCAAAATTAACAACAGCTACCTTTTTTAGTGAAATATTAGAATCATTTTCACAATTTGCAAGTCGCGACATCAAAACCGCGTCGGATGTATCATTTACAGTCTTTGATAAATCATCAACTTTATCGTAGTAATCTTTTAAAGCACCGATAATATCGCCTTCATCGGAATAATCCATAAGTGTGTTGATTTTTGATGAATTAATGCTGTTGCAGATGAAACAAATAACTATAAGTATCATCATTATTGCAAGAGCAATAAAAATAAGTGTATTTGTATCAATATTCATTCTCATTCTCCTTTTATATTAAAAAATCCAAGAACACGTTCTAAATCTTCGTTTCCGTAATATTCAATTTCAATTTTACCTTTTTTAGCGGTATGATTAATTCTGACTTTTGTACCCATTGCAGAAGATAACGTATTTTGTATCTTCTCAATTTCAATGTCATAAGCTGTTTTTTCAGACTTTTTCTTCTGGGGCTTTTTCTTTTGAAGTTGCTTTGCAAGAGCCTCGGCTTGTCTTACATTTAAATTATCTTCGATAATACGTTTTGAAAGTGCTATTCGCAGTTCTTTATCGTCAAGCGAAAGTATCGCACGTGCGTGACCGCTTGTTAAAGTACCTAAAATAAGCATTTTCTGAATTTCGTCCTCAAGTGACAAAAGTCTTAATGAATTGGCGATTGCACTTCTGCTCTTTCCTACTCTTTGACTTATAAGTTCTTGAGTAAGATTAAATTCGTCCATCAATAAGTTATAACCGATAGCCTCTTCAATCGGATTTAGATTTTCACGCTGCAAATTTTCAATCAAAGCAATTTCGGCAACCTGTTCTTCACTGTATTTTCTTATAACTGCCGGAATTTCTTTTAAATTTGCCTTTTTTGCGGCTCTCCAACGTCTTTCACCGGCAACGATTTTATACATATTATTGTCGGACGGTGTTATTATAATAGGTTGAATAAGTCCGTGTTCCTTAATAGAATCTGCAAGAGCCGTTATTTTTTCTTCATCAAAATGACGTCTTGGTTGTTTTTTGTTAGGCTCAATCAGGGACATACGTACTTTTTTTATGTCCCCCTCTGAAGATTTAGTAATTTCGGAAGTAACTTCTTCAATATCTTCTTCATTAAAAAGTGAATTAAGCCCTTTGCCTAAACCTTTTTTAGCCATATGCTCACTCCTTTACTGACATTAATTAAGTTATTTATTGTTTCGTATAACTTCCTTTGCCAGAGCCATATATGCGTCTGCACCTTTAGAGGTTCTGTCATAGTTTATTATAGGCTCACCGAAAGACGGTGATTCACTTAAACGAACATTTCGCGGAATAATGGTTTTATAAACCTTATCCGGAAAGTATTTTTTAACTTCGTCAAGCACCTGTATTGAAAGATTTGTTCTGCCGTCATACATAGTTCCGAGAACACCTTCAATTTCAATTTGCGGATTAAGTTTCTTTTTGATTGTCTTAATTGTGGTAATAAGCTGACTTAAACCCTCAAGTGCATAGTATTCGCATTGTATCGGAATTAATACGGAATCTGACGCAGTCATAATATTAATAGTAATCATTCCGAGTGCAGGAGGTGAATCTATTATAATGTAGTCAAAGTTTTCTTTAATCATATCAATGGCATTTTTCAAAAAAAACTCACGCTTATCTTCATATGCAAGCTCAATTTCAGCGGCAGAAAGGTCTGAAGATGACGGAATGACATACAAATTATTATATTTTGTCTTGATTACAGCGTCTTTTGTTTTAGAACTGTCAACAAAACAATCATAAATTGATAATTCATAATCATCTTTTTCAATACCAAGACCGCTTGTCGAATTACCTTGAGGGTCGCAGTCTATAAGCAGAGTTTTTTTATTTTCATATGCAAGACATGATGACAGATTAACAGAAGTGGTTGTTTTACCGACACCACCCTTTTGATTTGTTATTGCAATTATTTTTGTCATAATAATCTCCACTTTTTAATTTATTTCTATATATCATTATATCATAAAATTTTTATTTGTAAATGTTTCACGTGAAACATATTGAAGATTTAACACAAATGTAATGTTTCACGTGAAACATATGTATAATTTTCAAAAAGTGATACCATAATATATATGATATATTTAACGGAGGATTAAAATGAACAGTTTATTTAGAAAAATAAAAAATTATGTGATATTCTCTCCTACTGCTCAAGAAAATGATTTTAAGTTAAAAAATAAAAGTAACGATATAGAATACGATGTGCGAGATGAGAAAACCGAAACAACCACAAATGATACTGTATCAAAAAGCTATGAAGAAAACATTTCATATGTACGAAACAGATTTAACGTACCTATTAATAACGATATAGTAATACGCGAGCTTGTTTTAAAAGAGGGACGCAAAGCATTTATCGTATTTATCGACGGTATGGTAAGTACAGATATGGTTGATTTGGCGATAATAAAGACATTGCTTGAAATCCCCTACTTTTCAGATGACAAGATATACAGTTATGAAACTGAAATAATAGACAGATTTATTGCACATTCGCAGGCAATAACTACAAACAGTATGGATACTATATTTGAAGAAGTTAATTTTGGTGGTTGTGCTGTGTTTGTAGACGGCTTTTCAAAAGGTTTTTCACTTGATGTTCGTGAATGGGGTACGCGAAGTATCGGTAAACCTGAAAATGAACAGTCTATTTACGGACCGCAAGAGGCATTTGCAGAAATGCTTAGAAATAATACTGCTCTTGTCAGAAAAATAATTAAAAGTGAAAAACTTATTGCGGAAGGTATTAAAATCGGAAGTGTCAGCAAAACAAGAGGTGTAATGTTGTATATTTCCGATATTGCTAACAGTGATATGGTTGACGAAGTGAGAAGACGGCTTAACAGTATCAATACACAGTATGTAATTGCAATCGAAGAAGTTGCAATGATGCTTGAAGATAAGACTTTTTCGCTTACAAGCCACATTTTTGCAACGGAACGACCGGATAGGGCAGCACGAGCATTGACAGAAGGACGTGTTGTACTGATTTTAAACGGCAGTCCGAGAGCATTGATAATGCCGACAAACGCTTTTGAGCTTACTCACGCAGTTTCTGATGATTACTTGCGTGTACCGTATGCAAATATGTCACGAATAATCAGAATGTTAGCGATGTTCTTGTCTATTCTGCTTCCTGGATTATACCTTGCTATAACGTTGTTTCATCAAGAAATAATACCGACTTATTTGTTATATTCAATAAGTGCGGCAAGAGAAAACGTACCTTTTTCAAGTATAGTTGAACTTTTGTTAATGGATATATCGTTCGAAATGATACGAGAGGCAGGAATACGAATGCCTAACCCAATAGGCTCAACACTGGGTATTGTCGGAGGTTTGATTTTAGGACAAGCCGCAGTCAGTGCAAAAATAGTAAGTCCGATTATGATTATAATTATAGCTATAACAGGTATCGGTTCATTTGCAACTTCAGATTATTCACTTAGTTGGGGTTATCGAATTTTAAGACTTGCTTTTATAGCTTTGGCGGCTGTAATGGGCTTTTACGGAATTGCAATAGGTATTTTCATATATAGTTTGTATGTTGCAAAGCAAACAAGTTTCGGAGTACCGTATTTATCCCCTATTCCAAAGGTTAATAACAGAAGTATGACTAATTCTATATTTGAAAATCCTATATGGAAGAAAGAATATCGTCCGGATTTTCTAAAAACCAAAAAAAATACGGAAGAACCGAAGATAAGCCGTAATTGGAAAATTAAAAAGAATACACGATAAATGTTTCACGTGAAACATTAGAAGGAGTAGTTATGATAGACAGAAAGAAAATGACGACACTGCTCATTAATGTAATATCGGTAAAAATGCTCTTGACATTTCCTAAAATAATGATTATAAACAGCGGAAATGCAGCATGGATAGAGTGTATATACAATACATTGATTGTAATAGGACTGTTTTGGATTACAACCAAACTATACAGAAGTAATAAAAATATAATACAGCTTGCTGAAATGACAGGAAAAAAGTGGCTTAAAATAATAGTCGGAGTTGTTGTTTTTGTAGTTTTATTGATAAATTATTCGTCAATTATAAGAATTTTCCCCGAAACAGTCAAAATGGTACTCTTGCAGGACTTTAAAATAGAATTTATAATACCGATATTTATGCTTGCTATAGGAATAGGTGCATATATAGGTCTTGAACCGATAGCAAGAGTAAATAATATGTTTATGCCGCTTGCCGGAATAGTGTTGCTGCTGTCGTTGATACTTTTGATACCGTATTTCAATATAAATAACATATTTCCGATACTAGGCAACGGGGTTTACAGTATAACGGTCAAAGGAATAAATACAATTTCACTGTTTTCGGATATATTGCTGTTGAACATTCTGCTTCCATATTGTGAAAATACTTCAGAGGCAAAAAAGAGCGGTTGGAGAGCAATTTATATAAGTGCAACTATCGGAGTAGTCATTTTACTGTCATATTGCTTAATTTATCCTTATCCGGTTTCAAGAGAATTTATGATTCCCGTGTATCAACTGTCGAGAGTGATACATTTGGGTAACTTTTTCAGCAGATTTGAGGTAATATTCCAATTTGTATGGTCAATTCTTGTGCTTATATATTCATCAATTTATGTATATGCACTGTGTTATGTGTGGCAGATAACATTTGACCTTAAATATTATAAACCGCTTATATTTCCTGTTGTGATAATAAGCGGAATTGTGGCTGTATTGCCGAGTTCTGTTGTGGATTTGGTTAAATCTGAACGGTTGGAAAACATAATAGTATACCCCGTGGCATTTTTATTGCCTATTTTGTTCGGATTTTATTCAAAAAAGATATATAACAAACGAACTGTAAATGAGGAGAGTGGTGAAAGTGAGTAGAATACGAATAATTATAACTATTATAGTAGTCGTTTTAACAACACTCCTCACAGGCTGTACAGGAAAAGAGCCGAATGAAATCGCATATGTGGTTGCACTTGGTATAGACAGTACAGATGATGGTAATTATAAAATAACAATTCAGTATGCGAACACCACTCAAATAAGCGGAGGAGCGTCGGAATCCGGCGGAAAAGCAGGCAGTGAAATAGTTGATAACGTTACTATTGAGGCACCAAATATATACGCCGGTGTCGGCTTGGCGAATAATATAGTAAGTAAAAGCTTTTCTATGTCACATGCAAAATTGATAGTATTTTCAAAAGAAATAGCCGAAAAGGGCGTTAAAGATATGATAGAAACACTTGTGAGAAGTGAAGAAATCAGACCTGATGTGTTCATAGCGGTGGCAAATACGACCGCAAATGACTATTTGACATCGGTAAATCCTGAAATGGAGGTAAACCCTGCACAATATTATCAGCTAATATACCAAAAAAATCAGCTTGTAGGTATTCCTGACGGTCAATTAAGAGAGTTTTTTACGGGTTTATATACAGATAACTATGATAGTATATTGCCTGTTGCGGGTGTAATTGAGGGATCAGGCGGTAACAGTCAAAATGATGATAAAGGACAGTCAAAAGACGGTCAAAATGAAGGCTCGGAGGGTAGTTCGGAGAGCTTGGACAGTTTTGAAAGTAAAAGTTCAAATGAAAATGAAAAAGAAAAAGACGCCGAAAAAAATACAAGCAAGTATGAATATGATATAAAAAACTATGTTGGCGGTGAGACCACTATCGAAAAGAAAAATAAAGCTGAAGCAATAGGTGCGGCTGTGTTTGAAAAGGATAAAATGGTCGGTGAACTTGGTGAAGTTGAAACTGAAATATGTAAAATATTAAAAGGTGACTATACTTATAGTTATCTTACTTATTATAATAATGATACTCCCGATATTCCTATAACCGTAAAAACAACTCAACAGAAAAAGCCAAAATATAAAATTGATACTGATAAAAAGACCGTTGATATAGAATTGTATATAGAAAGTGACCTTTATTCCCTACCGGCAGACTATAATGTAGAAAATAAAATCGAAGATTTTGAAAGAAATGTAGCAAATTATACGAGCAGTACTTGTACAGAATTTATAAATAACTTTACAAAAAAGTATAATAGTGACATTTTAAAATTAAATGAAAAGGTAAAATACAAGTTTTTAACAAATAATCAATATAATTGGTTCAAAAAAAACGTCGACTGGAGCGAATACAAATTCTCTGTGTGTACCGACTTTAAAGTCAGAAGAACAGGATTGATTGTGAGGGAATAAAATGGCAAGAAATGTATTGGTTATAATGGTAATTTTAGTATGTACTACTTCAGTAGTCAGCTACGGAGTGTATAATTTAAAGGATAATAATAAATTAGGCGGTATAAGTTTGTTTGTTCTTGCGTTTGTAACGGTTGTCGGCTCAATGTATTTTTTGATAAGATAACACTTGAAAAAATCATATCATAAGTGTATAATATTTCAGAGGTGATTTTGTGGATAAGAGCAAGACGTGCTTTTTTACGGGACACAGAAAAATAGCACAATCAAAAATTGAAATTGTAAAGGCACAACTTGCCGATAATATAGAAAAAATGATTACCGAATACGGTGTTAATACGTTTATAGACGGCGGTGCACTTGGTTTTGATACAATAGCTGCAGAAACTGTAATTGAAATGCGTGAGAAATATCAGAATATAAAACTTGTTATGTACCTTCCCTGTTACGGTCAGAGTAAAATGTGGAAAGAGAGCGAACAATTCAGATATAGAATGGTACTTTCAAAAGCCGATAAGATAATTTATATTACCGAAAGCGTGTATACGGACGATTGTATGAAATTGAGAAATTTGAAGATGATTAAAGATTCATCATTTTGTATTGCATTTTGTCTTATGCAGAAAAGCGGAACAGGTTTTACACTTCGTAATGCGGAAAATGTTGGTATTGAAATTGTAAATATAGCTGATGAAATGTATTAAAAAAGAGGCTCGAAAGCCTCTTTTTTTGTAGTAAAAATGACAATTTATTGCTGTCTTAAAGTGTGCTGATTAAATTATTCATGCTGTACATTCCGGCAGGTTTGTCACTCATAAATTTTGCAGCCTTAATTGCACCGACCGCAAAAACTTCTTTACTGTGAGCACTGTGCTTTAATTCGATAACTTCATCAGTTCCTGCAAAGATAACTTCATGGTCACCTACAATAGTACCGCCGCGAACTGCGTGAATACCTATTTCAGTAGGCTTTCTTTTTCTGCGAACTGCGTGTCTGTCATAGACATATTCAGCCGGATAAGAAAGTGTTTCGTCAATAGCGTCAGCAATAGCAAGAGCAGTACCTGACGGAGCGTCAATTTTTTGATTGTGATGACGTTCAACAATTTCAATATCGAAGTTTCCTTCAAGCAGTTTTGTAGCTTTCTTTGCAAGAGCAATGATAAGATTGATACCAAGACTCATATTTGCAGAGAAAAATACAGGAATTTCTTTAGATGCCTCTGTAAATTCCTTTTTCTGCTCATCAGTATAACCTGTTGTAGCAAGAATAACAGGTAATTTTCTCTTTTTGCAGTAGTTTAGTACAGTTGTAAGAGCAGATGGGTGTGAAAAGTCGATTATAACATCGGCGTCGCCTGTAAATTCATCTGGATTTGTGAAAACAGGATAAGTATTTTCAATAGAATCATTTACGTCAAAGCCTGCAACAATCTCACATTCATTGTCCTCACTGACAAGACGGGTAATAACCTGCCCCATTTTACCGTTACAACCGTTCATAATAATTTTCGTCATTAGTCCGTTGCTCCTTTATGCAAGTTTCATACCGAAATCAGTCATAGATTTTTTTAGTTTTTCAAGGTTTGCACTGTCCATATCAACAAGAGGCATACGCAAGTTGCCTGCGTTGAAGCCTAACAAATTCATAGCAGTCTTAATCGGAACAGGGTTAACCTCGATAAATAGGTTGTTGATAAGGTCAAGCATTTTTAATTGTAAATCTCTTGACTTATCCACTTCTCCGTTAAAGTAGTATTCACATATGTTGTGAGTTTCCTTAGGAAGAATGTTTGCAACAACAGATATAACACCCTTACCGCCAAGCGAAAGTGTAGGAACAATCATATCATCGTTACCCGAATAAATGTATAAATCAGGTACTTCTGCGGCAACCTTAGCCATATAACTGATGTTTCCGCTTGCCTCTTTGATAGCAACTATGTTTTCAACCTTTGCAAGTTCCTTTAGAGTGTCGATAGCAAAGCTCATACCTGTTCTGGACGGAACGTTGTAAAGGATAACAGGGATTTTGATTGCATTGGCAATAGCCGTAAAGTGAGCAATAAGTCCCTTTTGAGTAGTCTTGTTGTAATACGGAGTAACAGAAAGAATTCCGTCAACGCCGTATTCTTCGGCTTTCTTTGAAAGCTCGATTGCGTGAGCAGTATCATTTGAACCTGTACCGGCAATGACAGTAATTCTGCCTGCCGCTTTTTCAACAGTGTACTTGATAGCTGCAAGATGTTCTTCGTCAGGCATAGTAGATGCCTCACCTGTTGTACCGCAAATTATAATTGCGTCTGTATTGTTTTCAATATGATATTCAATTAATTTTCCAAGTTCATCATAATTTGTCTTTAAGCCGTCAAACGGCGTAATAATGGCAACGCCGGAACCTGTAAAAGGTAATGTCTTAGACATATTAAATCAATTCCTTTCAATAAAATTTAAAATTAATCCATATAACCCTTAGCTGTAAGTAGTTCAGCAAGAAGAACCGCACCGCCTGCAGCACCTCTTAGAGTATTGTGGCTCATAGAAACCATCTTATAATCGTATTGTGTTGATTCTCTCAAACGTCCGCATGAAATAGCCATACCGCCGTCGATTTCACGGGCAGTTTTAATTTGAGGCTGATCAGGAGCGTCCTTTTCAGTGTAAACGTGAATAAACTGCTTTGGAGCGTGAGGTAGGTTAAGTTCCTGAGGAACACCTTTGTATTCTGCCCACATTTTTTCGATTTCTTCTACAGACGGCTTGTTTGCACTGTCTTTGAATGAGAAGAATATAGCGGCTGTGTGACCGTTTGATACAGGAACTCTGTATGTTTGGCATTCGATTTGCAATTCGGTTGAAGGAACGATTTCTTTACCTTCAATTTTACCAAGTACCTTGTTAGGCTCAACTTCTGACTTCATTTCTTCTCCGCCGATGTATGGGATTAGGTTGTCAACCATTTCCGGCCATGTCTTAAAAGTCTTACCTGCACCTGAAATAGCTTGATAAGTTGTTACAAGAGCGTGGTCGATTGGGTACTTCATATTAACAACAGCCATTGCAGGCAAATATGATTGTAGAGAGCAATTTGACTTAACTGCGATAAAACCTCTCTTTGTACCAAGTCTTTCACGCTGAGCAGGAATAATTTCAATGTGCTGAGGGTTGATTTCCGGAATAATCATCGGAACGTCAGGAGTATGACGGTGAGCAGAGTTGTTTGAAACAACAGGGCATTCAGCCTTAGCATATCTTTCTTCAAGAGCTTTGATTTCGTCTTTTTTCATATCAACTGCACAGAATACGAAATCTACCTTTTCTGCAATTTTTTCAACGTCGTTTGTAGCGTCCATAACAACCATATCTGCTACTGATGCAGGAATTTCTTCGTCCATAGCCCATTTAGCGCCTACGGCGTCTTTATAAGCCTTGCCGGCACTTCTCGGAGATGCTGCAAGCACTTCAATTGTATACCATGGGTGGTCGTTAAGAAGTGTAATAAAACGCTGTCCAACCATACCTGTTGCACCTATAATACCTACTTTGTAATTGTCTTTCATTTTGACTCTCCTTTGTTTTTTATAAAATAAAAAGCAGTAGTCAGAAACTACTGCTATGTTTGCATATAACAAAAACAGCGATAGCTCCCCACCTTACGATGACAGTCATACCGCTGTTAACGATATGCCCAGAATGAATATCCGCAATAATATTCAAACTTCGGCACTGTGTCCTTTCCATATACATCAAAGATAATTGCATATCTCCGTATACATACTGATACACAAGCGCACCTCTACCTTGCTTATATATTATTATACTACCACTATTAATTGTATGTGTCAATAGGAAAAATATTATTTTTTTATTACATTATTTAAATGTTGCAAATTCCTGTGCCCAATAAATACCGTATGATCCTCCTCGTGCAAGTCCTACGCCTATATATTCAAAATCGGGATTTAATATATTTTTGCGGTGTCCCGGTGAATTCATCCAAGAATCCATAACATTTTGCGGTGAAGATTGACCTGCGGCTATATTCTCCCCTGCCGAAGAATATGATATCCCTGCGGCTTTCATTCTGTCAAACGGAGTTTTTCCGTCAGGAGTATTGTGTGCAAAGAAGTTTCTGTCTATCATATCTTCACAGTGACTTTCGGCAAGAGCGGCAAGCGAATCGTCCCATTTTAAAGGTGCAACATTATATTTTGCACGTTCTTCGTTTACGAGATTCAGAACTTCATATCCCCAATCATCAAAATCACTTTCATTATCGGTTTCAATATAAACTGCATGCGTGTCACCGTCCCAAAATACCTCTGCACCGGCTGATTCCGATACAGCCCTTAACGGTACAAGGGTGTAATCATTGTAGATTATAGGGGGCGTATTAAGCTCGACAGACGTATCATTGACATACATCGTATTTTCGTTTATAAACAAAGTTATGGTTAAGTCGTCTTTTTGAGCCGTTACACGCTGTTCGTCGCCAAACCACTGTACAACCATATCAAGATTTTCAAATATCGCTCTGAACGGTACAAGCGTTGAATCGTTTTGTATTATTGGTGACTGCTCAAATATTAATTCATCTTCGTTTAGATATACCGTTATATCGTCATCGGCAAAAACCGTCGGTGACATAATCATCAGTGATAAAAAAAGTGCTGTTATTTTTTTCATATTATATCCCTCCTTACCGCTAATTATATAGTATAAACAACAATATAACAAGTGGAAATTTAAAGAAATGTGCTTGTAATTTTTATTGTATTGTGTTATTATTAAGATATACAAGGAGGTGTAGGCTATGACAACGGAAGAAATGTTAGTTTCATTAGTTGAAAATGTTAAAAATATTAATTCAACTCTAAATAATATGAATAAACAATTTGACGATATTAATAATCAAATTGCAGAAATGAAAACAGATATTCAAAATGTTAAAGATGAAACTAAACAAATATCAGAAATGAAAACTGATATTCAAAAAATGAAAAATGAAATAAGAGAAATCAGTCTTACACTTGAAAATGAAACAAACCGTAATATCAAAATTATTGCAGAGGGACATTTTGACTTGTCAAGAAAACTTGATAAAGCCTTAACTGTTGAAAATGAAAAAGAAATGGCACTTATCCGAATTAATATGATGGAAAGTGAAATAAGAAGAATAAAAGAAAAGCTTGCATAATAAAAACGATGTATTACCTGTTACGGAATACATCGTTTTTTATTATCCGATTATTTTACAATAAGACTCTCACCTGTCATTTGTTCAGGTTTTTCAAGTCCCATAAGGTCAAGCATAGTCGGGCAAAGGTCACAAAGTCTGCCGTTCTTAACTTTAACATCGCCTGCACCTACAAGAATCATAGGAACAGGGTTAGTTGTATGAGCTGTAAACGGAGCTTTTGTAACAGGGTCGATTAAGCAGTCAGCGTTACCGTGATCGGCAGTGATGATAGCTTGTCCGCCCTTTGCAAGAATAGCGTCAACCATTCTTCCTACACATTCGTCAACGGCTTCAACCGCCTTAACAGCCGCTTCCATAATACCTGTGTGACCGACCATATCACAGTTAGCATAGTTAAGAATGATAACATCAAACTTGTCCGAATTGATTGCGTCAACAACTGCGTCAGTAACTTCATAAGCACTCATTTCAGGTTTCATATCGAAAGTTGCAACGTCAGGTGACTTGATAAGTATTCTTTCCTCACCGTCAAATTGCTTTTCTTCACCGCCGTTGAAGAAGAATGTAACGTGTGCATACTTCTGTGTTTCGGCAATTCTAAGCTGTGTAAGACCTTTCTTGCTGATGTATTCACCGAATGTCATTTCAAGAGTTTCCGGCGGATATGCTACAGTTACATTTGGCATTGATTCGTCATATTGAGTCATGCAAACGAAGTTTACAGGAAAATACTTTCTTTCAAAGCCAGTGAAGTCAGGGTCAACAAAAGTTCTTGTAATCTGTCTTGCTCTGTCAGGACGGAAGTTGAAGAAAATAACACTGTCACCCTCTTTAATCATACCGTTTTTGTCAACAACAGTCGGAATAACAAATTCGTCTGTAACGTCATTTGCGTATGAGTTTTTAACGGCTGTAACAGCGTCTGTTTCCTGTATGCCTTCGCCGTCAACCATAGCTTTGTAAGCCTTTTCGACTCTGTCCCAAGCGTTATCTCTGTCCATAGCGTAAAATCTGCCCATAATTGTAGCGACAGAGCCTACGCCGATTTCTTTAATTTCTTTTTCAAGTTCAGCCATAAATTCGGCACCTGATGTAGGAGGAACGTCACGACCGTCAAGGAATGTGTGAACATATACGTTTTCAATACCTTTTTTCTTAGCCATCTTTAACAGACCGTAAAGGTGTTCGTTGTGGCTGTGTACACCGCCGTTTGAAAGAAGTCCCATAAGGTGAAGTGACTTGCCGTTAGCTTTAGCGGCGTCCATAGCGTCTGAAAGAGCCTTGTTTTCATAAATTTTACCGTCGTTAATGTCTTTTGAAATCTTAACAAGCATTTGATAAACAATTCTGCCGGCACCGATATTTGTGTGACCTACTTCACTGTTACCCATTTGACCGTCAGGAAGACCGACGTCAAGACCGCTTGCAGAAAGCTGTGAATGTGGGTATTCGGCTAAAAGCTTGTCAAGATGAGGTTTCTTTGCCGCTACGATAGCATTACCCTCTGTATTTTGGTTAATGCCGTAACCGTCCATAATAATTAATGCGATTGGTTTCTTTGCCATAAGTAATTACTCCTTTATGTTTAAAAATAGGACAGGCAATAATGCCTGCCCTTTTGTAAAATCATTATTTAGCTGCCTTTGTGATAACAGCGAAGTCAGCACTCTTTAAAGATGCACCGCCGATAAGACCACCGTCAATGTTTGGCTTAGCAAGAAGTCCTGCACAATTCTTAGGATTCATGCTGCCGCCGTATTGAATAGTAATAGCCTTTGCTGTTTCAGCATCGTAAAGGTTTTCAAGTAATTCTCTGATACCGCCGCAAACTTCTTCAGCTTGGTCGTCAGTAGCAGTCTTGCCTGTACCGATAGCCCAGATCGGCTCGTATGCAACGACAACTTTCTTAGCGTCGTCAGCACTGATTCCGGCAAATGCCTTTTTGATTTGAATAGCAATCCAGTCCATTGTGATACCGGCTTCACGCTGTTCAAGACTTTCACCGCAGCAAACGATAGGAATAAGACCCTTTTCAAGAGCCTTTTTAGCCTTTAGATTAACTGTTTCATCAGTTTCGTTGTTGTATTCACGTCTTTCACTGTGACCCATGATAACATAATCAACACCAAGGTCTTTAAGCATTTCTGCACTTACTTCACCTGTGAAAGCGCCCTTGTCCTCAAAGTGTAGGTTTTCAGCACCGATTTTAACGTGTGAACCCTTAGCGGCCTCAACAGCTTGTGGTAGGCATACGAACGGTGTACAGCAAACTACTTCACATTCTGAACCCTTTGTTGCGTCGATTACTTCTTTGATGTAATCATATGTTTCTGACGGAAGCTTGTTCATCTTCCAGTTACCGGCAATTATATATTTTCCCATTGTAATTTCTCCTTTTGTAGTTTAATTATAAGTGACAGACAGTCACTCTACGGAATATTTAAAATATGGTGAGAGGCGGTCAATGACCGCCCTGTCACAATAATTATTTATCTGTCAAAGCTGCGATACCAGGAAGTTCTTTACCTTCAAGGAATTCCATTGATGCGCCGCCGCCTGTTGAGATGTGGCTCATCTTATCGCCAAGACCTGCTTGGTTTACTGCAGCAACACTGTCACCGCCGCCGATGATTGTTGTAGCGTCAAGATCGGCAAGAGCCTGAGCTATTGTATTTGTACCCTTTGCGAAGTTTGGCATTTCAAATACGCCCATAGGACCGTTCCAAACAACTGTCTTTGCGTCTTTAAGAGCATCCTTGTAAAGTTCGATTGTCTTAGGACCGATGTCAAGACCCATCCAGCCGTCAGGAATATTACCTTCAACAACTTGTGATTCGGCGTCGTTTGCAAATTCTTTAGCAACTACTGTATCAACAGGAAGAAGTAGCTTGTCGCCTGCCTCGTCAAGCATTTTCTTGGCATAGTCAATGTAATCAGGTTCAAGAAGTGATGTACCTGTTGTCTTGCCTTGTGCCGCAAAGAATGTGTAAGCCATACCGCCGCCGATGATTAGCTTGTCTACTTTCTTTAAAAGATTTTCAATAACTGAAATCTTTGAAGAAACTTTACTTCCGCCAAGAATAGCTACAAGCGGTCTTACAGGATTGTTTACTGCGTTACCGAGGAAGTTGATTTCCTTTTCGATTAGGTAACCTGCAACAGCCGGCTTAAGAATTGAAGATACACCTACGTTTGAGCAGTGAGCTCTGTGAGCTGTACCGAATGCGTCATTTACGAACAAATCAGCAAGTGAAGCAAGTTCTTTTGAGAAAGCTTCTTCGTTCTTTGTTTCTTCTTTTCTGTAACGAGTGTTTTGAAGAAGAACAACATCACCGTCATTCATTTCTGCAACAGCCTTTTTAGCGTTGTCGCCTACTACGTTATCGTCAGCGGCAAAAACAACTTCTTTGCCAAGCTTTTCTGAAAGACTCTTTGCAACAGGTGCAAGAGAAAGTGATGGAACAGGCTCACCCTTTGGCTTACCCATATGTGAGCAAAGAATAACTCTTGCTCCGTTATCTATAAGATACTTAATTGTAGGAAGTGCACCTACAATACGGTTTTCGTCTGTGATATTACCGTCAGCGTCAAGCGGCACGTTAAAGTCACAACGTACTAAAACCTTTTTGCCTTTTACGTCAACATCTTCAACTGTTAATTTGTTGTACATAGTCAATTTCTCCTTTTTTATGCGGACAAAATTATCCGATTTTTCTTGATTATATTATATATAAAAATTATCTGTTTTTCAAGTATATAATTAAAATTCGTTAAAATTTTACCAACTTAATCAAAATAGCCGCCGTCAATATGCCAACTATGTCACCGACAGCCGCAAAAGGAACAGCTTTCAAGTTATGTTTTACCCTTGTTTTCGCAAAATATACGCAAAGACAGTAGAAAGTTGTTTCAGTCGAACCCATTATAACGGAGGCAATTCGACCGACTTCGCTGTCGGCACCGTAATTGTTTAAAATTTCGGTAAGTATGCCCGTTGCACCGCTGCCCGATATTGGACGGATAAGTGCCAAAGGCATAACTTCGGCAGGGATTAAATTTGTGATAGGTGAAAGGAGTGATACTATAAGGTCAAGCGTGCCTGACGCACGGAGCATATATGCGGCGGTAAGCACCGCTACAAGCGGCGGAAATATGCCTGATACTATTTTCATTCCCTCCTCTGCCCCATCTATAAAAAGTTCGTATGACGGAAGTTTTTTTATCATTGCGGTTATAAGAACAAGTGCAATTATGAGCGGTATTACATAAATCATATTTTACTCCCTGTATAGTAATTTTGTCAGTGTTAAAGCAATAAATGCGGCGGTGAATGAAGAAATCCAAATCGGCAGAATAACCGAAAACGGATTTGCAGAGCCTGCCGCGACACGCAGAGCGATTATTGTTGTGGGTATAAGCTGTACGGACGTGGTGTTCAAAACGACAAGCGTACACATATTTTTTGATGTGTAAAGCGGATTGTTGTTTTCCTTGTCAAGACATTGCATAGCCTTTATGCCCATAGGCGTTGCGGCGTTGCCCATTCCGAGTATGTTGGCACTCATATTCACGGCAATATATTTTTTTGCGTTTTGACCTGCATTGGGAAACAGGAAGTTTATTATAGGTTTTAATAATTTCTCTAATTTCTGTGACAATCCCGCATTTTCGGCAATTTTCATAATACCCGTCCAAAAGCACATAACTCCCGCAAATGACAATACCGTAAAAACGGCACTTTTCGCACCCTCAAACGCACCGTTTATAGTTTGGTCGACAGTGCCGTTAAAAATTGACACAACTATCGACACAATAATCATCAAGCACCAAATATAATTCATATACTTTCCTCCGTTTCTTGTGAATTTGATATTTATTTATATGAAAAATTGTGCTATAATAGAAGAATGTATATAAATATAATTTGAACGGAGGATTAGTATGCTCAAAGGAAAAACAGTCGTGCTTGGAGTTACGGGAAGTATTGCGGCGTACAAAATCGCAAATCTTGCAAGAATGCTTGTAAAACAGCATTGTGAAGTACACGTGCTTATGACGCAGAACGCAACTAATTTTATAAATCCCATAACTTTTGAAACATTGACAAAGCATAAATGCCTTATAGATACATTTGACCGTAATTTTGAATTCAGCGTTGAACACGTTGCACTTGCAAAAGCGGCGGACGTGGTTATGATTGCACCGGCGAGTGCAAATGTAATCGGCAAGATTGCAAACGGTATCGCCGACGATATGCTTACAACCACTGTTATGGCTTGTCCTTGCAAGAAAATTGTGTCACCTGCTATGAATCATAATATGTTTCATAACCCTATCGTGCAGGATAACATTGAAAAGCTGAAGCGTTACGGCTATGAAATAGTTGAACCGGCGCACGGTATGCTTGCAAACGGCGATATGGGTGACGGCAGAATGCCTGATGAAGAGCTTTTGTTTGAATACATTGTTAAAGAGATTGCATTTGAAAAAGATATGACAGGTAAAAAAGTGCTTGTTACAGCCGGTGCAACTGTAGAGGCTATCGACCCTGTGAGATTCATAACAAACCATTCGAGCGGAAAAATGGGTTTTGCACTTGCAAAGAACGCAATGCTAAGAGGTGCGGACGTGACGCTTGTTATGGGTAAATGCGACAGTGAGCCTCCTGTGTTTGTGAATACGGTTAAGGTGCAGAGTGCGAAAGATATGTATGACGCGGTAATCGAACGTGCCGACAGTATGGATATAATCGTTAAGGCGGCGGCAGTGGCTGATTACAGACCTAAGAACGTAAGCAGTGAAAAGGTAAAAAAACAGGACGGTAATATGTCGATTGAGCTTGAACGTACGGACGATATATTAAAAACTCTCGGTGAAAGAAAAAACAGTCAATTTATCTGCGGTTTCTCTATGGAAACAGAAAATATGCTTGAAAATTCAAGAAAGAAACTTGAAAAGAAAAATTGTGATATGATTGTCGCAAATAATCTTAAACAAGACGGTGCAGGCTTTGGCGGTAATACAAATATCGTGACGCTTATAACAAAAGATGATGAAGTTCAGCTTGAAAAGATGACAAAAGATGAGGTTGCGGAAAAGATATTTGATTTCATTTTGAGTAGATAGGAAGTAGATTATGTACGGATACGAAACGTTCCACGAGGATTTGATGAAAAATTTAATAGAATCGGTGCATAACGGTGCAAGCTCACACGCATATATATTTGAGGGTGAAAAGGGCTTGGGTGTACTCAATTCCGCCAGACTTTTTGCGGCGGCATTGACGTGCGAAAATACAGGTGTCGCACCTTGCGGAAGTTGTCAGAATTGCGTAGAATCAAAAGCGGACACAAACCCCGATATAATTTATGTTCGACCGAAAGCCGACAAAAAAAGTATCGGTGCAAAAGATATGCGTAAACTTGAGGAGGATGTGGCTGTAAAGCCGTTTAATTCAAAGCATAAGGTTTATATATTTGAGGACGCATCTTTACTTACCGAAGAGGCACAAAACACGTTTTTAAAAACGTTTGAAGAACCGCCCGAATACGCAGTATTTATCTTGATAACAGAAAACTCCACTTCTCTATTGCAGACAATTTTATCACGTTTTACGCTTGTGCATTTTCCGTCTGTGTCTGACGCGATTATGGAGAAGTATATAAGCGAAAAATATCCCGAAGAAAAGGAACGCTTGCCGTTTTTGATTAAGTATTGTGCAGGTGTGCCGGGAGTGGCTGATAATATTATAAATGATGAAAACTTTGAAACAGTGAGAACATCCTCACTTGAAAATTTATTTTCGGTATTGTCAACAGACAGAAGTTCGGCATTCGTTGTGAAGAAGTATCTTGATGAAAATAAAGATAAGGCTGAAAATATATTCGTTTTTTGGCTTGCATATCTGCGTGATATAATTCTTATGCAATCGCAAGCACCGAATATGATTATTAATATTGATAAAAAAGATACATTAAGACAGCTTGCGGCTAAGTATGATACCGATTATTTGATGAATATGTCAAAGCGTGTAATAAAAGCAAAAAATATGTTGGCACGATATGTGAGTTTAAAAGCCATTTCGCTGTGGTTGTCGCTAAAATCCGCATAAAACGCGGTATTTCTATAAAAATTATTTTTGTTAGTATTTTTTCTGTTTTTGTTGACAATTTATTACATATGTGGTATAATAAATTTACCGTTCAAAAGAATATTAGATAAGGAGGAAAATTTTAATGAAATCTGTAGGAATCGTTAGAAAGGTTGATGAACTTGGCCGTATTGTCATTCCGGTAGAACTAAGGAGAAAGTTTGGAATCGACATTAAGGATTCAATGGAAATTTATACAGAAGATAACTGTATAATCCTAAAGAAGTATGAACCTTCATGCATATTCTGTGGCGATGCAAAGAATATATTCCAATTCAACGGTAAGAATATTTGCCCTGAGTGTGCTAAAAAGATTAACGGCTATGTAGCTGAATAATCATATCAAAAATAAGAACCGCTTAGTCTGATGCGGTTCTTTTTTTGTGTTGATAATAACTTTAAATTGTGGATAAAGTATTTTTTAGTACGATTTAATGTTGATAAAACGTTAAAATACAACATTCTATATCAACATACAAGGCTCCCCTTGAGGGGAGCTGTCGCATTACGATAGATGGGTGGCTTTATATTGAGATATACAAAGAGTGCGACTAATGGTCGCCCCTACAAATGTTACCTCAATACATAAGGCTCCCCTTGAGGGGAGCTGTCGCATTACGAATGAGGTGGGCTTTATATTGAGATATACAAAGCTGTCGACCAATGGTCGCCCCTACAAATGTTATCTCAATACATAAGGCTCCCCTTGAGGGGAACTGTCGCATCGCGACAGAGGGGTGGCTCTTATATAATCTCTTGTTTTAAAATCCTATGAGTCTGTAAAACAGATACTCTCCCCTATCTTGACATCAATAATAAAAGAACACAAAAAAAGATGTTACCGAAGTAACATCTTTTTGAATAATCAAATCAGTAAAGCTTACGCTTCTTCGATTTCAGAAACGACACCTGAACCTACTGTTCTACCACCTTCACGGATAGCGAAACGTAGACCCTTTTCGATAGCGATTGGAGTGATAAGTTCAACTTCCATCTTTACGTTATCGCCAGGCATACACATTTCTGTACCTTCTGGAAGTGTGATAACGCCAGTAACGTCAGTTGTTCTGAAATAGAACTGAGGTCTGTAGTTGTTGAAGAATGGTGTATGACGGCCACCTTCGTCCTTTGTTAGTACGTAAACTTCGCCCTTAAACTTTGTGTGTGGGTGAATTGTACCAGGCTTAGAAAGAACCTGACCTCTTTCAATTTCGTTTCTCTGAACACCACGAAGTAGTGCACCGATGTTGTCGCCGGCTTCAGCGTAGTCAAGAAGCTTTCTGAACATTTCGATACCTGTAACAACAACTTTTCTCTTTTCGTCTGTAAGACCAACGATTTCAACTTCGTCGTTAAGGTTTAGTTGACCTCTTTCAACTCTACCTGTAGCAACTGTACCACGACCTGTGATTGAGAAAATGTCTTCGATAGGCATTAGGAATGGAAGGTCTGACTTTCTTTCAGGAGTTGGGATATATCTGTCAACTTCGTCCATAAGGTCAAGAATACACTTGTATTCAGGAGCGTTAGGATCTGTTGAATCACATTCAAGTACCTGAAGAGCTGAACCTGAAATGATTGGAGTATCATCGCCAGGGAAGTCATATTCGTTAAGAAGTTCTCTGATTTCCATTTCAACAAGTTCCATAAGTTCAGGATCGTCAACCTGGTCAGCCTTGTTCATGAATACAACGATATAAGGAACGCCAACCTGTCTTGATAGAAGGATGTGTTCTCTTGTCTGAGGCATTGGACCGTCAGCAGCTGAAACAACAAGGATAGCGCCGTCCATTTGAGCAGCACCTGTGATCATGTTCTTTACGTAGTCAGCGTGTCCCGGGCAGTCAACGTGAGCATAGTGACGTGTGTCTGTTTCGTACTCAACGTGAGCTGTTGAGATAGTGATACCTCTTTCTCTTTCTTCCGGAGCCTTATCGATCATGTCGTAAGCTTCGAATTGAGCCTGACCCTTAAGAGCCAATACCTTTGTGATAGCAGCTGTTAGAGTTGTCTTACCATGGTCAACGTGACCGATAGTACCAATGTTAACATGCGGCTTAGTTCTTTCAAATTTCTCTTTTGCCATTGTAGAAATTCCTCCTTAAAATATTTTATATACATTAATAAACTTATTGTACAATCTTTTGGTGAAAAAATCAAGTATTTTTTCAATAAATTTATAAATTGTTAAAATTTAAACGGCGAAAGTAGGAAAAATCCTACTTACCGTATAAAATTCAATTAGTTCTTTGCACGTTCGTTCATAATCTTTTCTTGAACAGACTTCGGAACTTCGCTGTAGTGTGAAGGTTCCATTGAGTACTGTCCACGTCCCTGTGTACCTGAACGAAGAACTGTAGCATAACCAAACATTTCTGCAAGTGGCACGTCAGCTGTTACCTGAGTAACACCGCCGCTGCGTGATTCTTGCTGTCTAACCATACCACGTCTTGATGAAAGGTCACCGATAACGAAACCAAGGTATTCGTCAGGAACGATAACATTAACAAGCATGATAGGCTCCTTAATAACAGGATCAGCCTTCTTCATACCTTCCTTGAACGCCATAGAAGCGGCAATCTTAAATGCCATTTCTGATGAGTCGACTTCATGATATGAACCGTCATATAGAGTTGCCTTAACGTCAACTACGTTGTAACCTGCAAGTACACCAGACTGCATAGCACCTTGGATACCTGCGTCAACAGCAGGGATATATTCCTTAGGAATAGCACCGCCGACGATTGCATTAACGAATTCATAACCTGCACCTTCTTCAAGCGGCTCAAGTTTAAGAAGTACGTGACCGTACTGACCTTTACCACCTGATTGACGAGCATATTTATGTTCGATATTAACTGCTTTTCTGATAGCCTCTCTGTAAGAAACCTGAGGTTCACCAACGTTAGCCTCAACCTTAAACTCACGAAGAAGTCTGTCAACGATAATTTCAAGGTGAAGTTCACCCATACCTGCGATGATTGTTTGACCTGTTTCCTCATCTGTGTAAGTCTTGAATGTTGGGTCTTCTTCTGCAAGTTTTGCAAGAGCGATACCCATCTTTTCTTGACCTGCCTTAGTCTTAGGCTCGATAGCAACACGGATAACCGGTTCAGGGAAGTCCATAGACTCAAGGATAATTGGGTGCTTTTCATCACAAAGTGTTTCACCTGTTGTTGTATTTTGTAGACCAACAGCTGCAGCTATATCACCTGAGTAAACTATATCAAGGTCTTCTCTGTGGTTAGCGTGCATTTGTAGAATTCTACCCATTCTTTCTCTCTTACCCTTGCATGAGTTCAATACATATGAACCCTTTTCAAGAGTACCTGAGTATACTCTGAAGAAACAAATCTTACCAACGAATGGGTCAGTTGCAATCTTGAATGCAAGAGCAGCGAACGGAGCGTCGTCTGATGACGGTCTTTCGTCCTCTTCGTCTGTATCAGGATTTACACCCTTGATAGCAGGTACATCTACCGGTGAAGGCATGTACTCAATAACTGCGTCAAGAAGCATTTGAACACCCTTGTTTCTGTAAGCTGTTCCGCAAAGCATAGGAACAATTTCATTATTGATAGTAGCTTTTCTCAAAGCTGCCTTTAATTCGTTAACTGAAATTTCCTCATCGCTAAGGAACTTTTCAAGTAAAGCTTCATCTGTTTCACAGATTGCTTCAACCATTGCCTGATGATATTCTTCAGCTTTTTCCTGCATATCAGCCGGAATAGCGTCCTTATGGAACTTTGTTCCAAGTTCATCATCATAAATTTCAGCGTCCATGTTCATAAGGTCGATGATACCTACGAAAGTATCTTCGGCACCGATTGGAAGCTGGATTGGCACACCGTTAGCGTTTAGTCTTTCGTGTACCATGTTTACAACATTATAGAAGTCAGCACCCATGATGTCCATCTTATTAACGAAAATCATACGAGGTACGTTATAATCATCAGCTTGACGCCAAACAGTTTCTGACTGAGGCTCAACACCGCCCTTAGCACACATAACTGTTACTGAACCGTCCAAAACTCTTAGAGATCTTTGAACTTCAACTGTAAAGTCAACGTGTCCAGGGGTATCAATGATATTAATTCTGTTCTTTATACCCTTAAAAGGACCTTCTTTTGGTTGCCAGAAACATGTTGTAGCAGCTGAAGTAATTGTAATACCACGCTCTTGTTCCTGAGCCATCCAGTCCATAGTAGCACCGCCATCGTGTGTTTCACCGATTTTGTGGTTGATACCTGTGTAGTACAGAATTCTTTCTGTTGTAGTAGTTTTACCGGCATCGATATGAGCCATGATACCGATATTTCTTGTATTTTCAAGTGAATATTGTCTACCCAAAATAATTTCCTCCTTTCAACAAAGGTAAAAATAGTGTATCTGTCGAAATCCGCATAGGGGCAATGCAAAACTGCTTGTCCCCTATTATATGCGATTTTCGGGTTAAATTTCAAAGTTAAGCGATTTGTTTAAAAAACAAATTACCATCTGTAGTGAGCGAAAGCCTTGTTAGCTTCAGCCATCTTGTGAGTATCTTCACGTTTCTTAACTGAACCGCCTGTACCGTTGATAGCGTCAACGATTTCGTTTGCAAGTCTTTCCTTCATTGTCTTTTCGTTACGTTCTCTTGAGTAACGAGTAAGCCATCTTAGACCCAATGTTTGGCGTCTTTCCGGACGAACTTCCATAGGAACTTGGTATGTTGCACCACCCACACGTCTTGCTTTTACTTCAAGAACCGGCATGATGTTATCCATAGCTTCCTGGAATGCTTCAAGTGCGTCCTTACCTGTCTTTTCTGCTACGATATTGAATGCATCATAAACTATTTTCTGAGCAACACCCTTTTTACCGTCAAGCATAATGTTGTTTATAAGCTTTGTTACAACAACGTTATTGTATATCGGATCAGGTAGCACTTCTCTTTTTGCTATAAAACCTTTTCTTGGCACTTTACTTCCCTCCTTCATAAATTAGCGTTTCCCTCTGTCAAATCTCGCTGCAAATACTTGATGCAATTTGCAAATATCGGCGTTACAAATACTCGGAATACACAGAGTATTCCTGCGTTTTGTGCCTTGATATTTATCAAATTTCATCTGCGTCTTTTCAGCGATATTTTCCGACGGAAAACTACTGTGACAGAAAACAAATATAATATCTGTTTTCCCCTTAATGACATCACAGGTACTCGGAGTTTATTCTTTCAAAACCCCGTGGTGCTATTCGAATATATAATAATATAACTCGATATGCACTTGTGATATGCGCGTATTAGTTAATTACGCGGCATTATTTCTTTTCCTTTGGCTTCTTGGCACCATACTTACTTCTTGACTGAAGACGTCCGTTTACACCCTGAGCATCAAGAGTACCTCTGATAATGTGGTATCTTGTACCAGGAAGGTCACGTACTCTTCCACCTCTGATAAGCACAACGCTATGTTCTTGTAGGTTGTGACCTATACCCGGGATGTAAGCTGTTACTTCAATACCGTTTGTAAGCTTAACTCTGGCAATCTTTCTTAGAGCTGAGTTAGGCTTCTTAGGTGTAGCAGTTCTTACAGCTGTACATACGCCTCTTTTTTGAGGTGAACTCTTGTCAGTAGTCTTCTTCTTTAGAGAGTTTAGACTCTTTTGAAGAGCTGGAGCAGTAGATTTCTTCTTTGATGTCTTTCTACCTGTTCTAACCAATTGATTAAATGTAGGCATATCGTGTTACACTTCCTTTCATAAATTTTTATATATTATCGCATATCATTAAGATATGTAATAAACTACTTTAATACGACGGCACAACTTGCACCGACTTCAATTTTGCACATATTCCCCAATTCCTTCATTGTAGAAATGAAGAACACAGGAGTATTGCTTTGCATAGCAATTTTGCTTACTCCGTCTTTAATATGGTCGTCACAGTCTTCGGCAACAAAGACTTTAGAGGCTTTGTTTTCATTTAAAGCTCTTACAGCTTGTTTATAACCAACCTGCAACTTTGACCTTTCGGCATCACCAATCATGGTTTTGTCACACTCCGTATCTGAAAAATTGTACTTTGTCAAGTGTATTATTTATGACACACTCAACTTATCAGATTATATATAAAAAAACTACATTTGTCAATAGTTTTTTAAAAGAAAATCAAAGATTTTGGGAAAATAACAAAAGTGAAATTTTAAAGCAATGATTGCAAAGAAAACGAGTCGTAAATGAAACAAATGAAATAAAATGCGATTTTCGTTACAGAAGTGTTTCAACTGAAATACAGATATTTTACAAGCAATGAAAATAATACAAATTTAATAAAAATATAAAGAGAATGCAAGAATATACACGAAACTTTAATAAATATCTTGACTAATATACCCTAAAGAGGTATAATAAACATAATAGGAGGAGTGTGCCGTCAAGACAAAAATCGACATACTTTCTACTATATATAGTATAAAACACAAAATACCTTAAAGGCAAATTAGTGGGGATTAAAAATGAAATTTAACAAGATGATGACAAAAGTGTTATCGGCACTTATTATGGTGTCGATGGTAGGAACATCGGTTCAAGTTCCTACATTAGCGGAGGTTACTAACGCGGGGCACGCAATAGTAGCCGGAACTGTGGAGGACAAAGCAAAAGATGCTTCAGGCAGCACAGAGTCAAAGGACGCTGGAGCTGCCGATGATGAGGACAATAAAAATCAAAATGACGCAGAAAATGCCGAAAACAACGAACAGGCAGCTGCGTCTGATAGTAATGCGCAAAATAATACAGAAAACAGTTCAAAAGGCGGAGCAAACACTTCGTCTGTTTCGGGTGCAAAAAACAATTCCTCTTCATCGTCTTCTTATAATAATATATCATCATCTGACACTTCAAATAAATCTACAAGTACTTCACAGGTACTTGAACCTTTCTCAAAGGATAACGACAGCGATAAGCTTTCTTTTGATAAAGATTTCTCACTATTCTCATATTTCGGACAAACACAAACATTTTCAGCAATCGCTGCAAATGGTGACGGCAGCGACATTGAGTGGCAAGTTGAACCGAAGTTCTTCTCAATTTCAACACCGAAAGTAGACGGTGCAAAGAGTACCGTTGATATTACATGGGATAAGGAAAAAGTAGAAGATATAGAAAGAACTCCTTTCTATGCAATGCTAAAATCAAATCCTTACGAAAAGATTACAGGTACAATCTATCTTTCAAACGGACAAGCTCCGTCAAAGGAAGAACAACAACAAGACGCAGGTTCAAAGAAAGAGTTTGAATCTGAAGAAGTTAAAAACTTCGTGGAAGATATGTACAAGACAGGTCTTACACAGGAAAACTCTGTATATGACCTATCTTTGCTTGGAGATGCTAATAACAACACAGGTGCAACTGATTTCAGTAATATGTCAGACGAAGAAATTCTAAAGGCATTTGAAGAAAAACAAAACAGTGAAAATGCTGACAACAAAGATAACACAGATAACACAGAAACACTGTCAGATACAAAAACAGAAACAACAGAAAATACAACTGATAAAACAGATAAAGTTGCGGATTTAGACAAGGATGCAAAGGTCGATGCAGATAAGTCTGAAGAAACTGCATCAGATAACGCCCTATATAATAGGAAAGAAACACAGTCAAAAGTTTCCGAAAATGAATTAAAAGCAGATGCAAAAGTTGATAGCAACACAGATTCAAAGGCGGAAACAAAACAGGACACAAGCGTTATCGATAACAACGAAAAATCAGCCGCAAATGATAACACAAAAACTGATGTGAAAGCAGAAACAAAAGCAATCGCGAAACCTGAAACAACAAAGACAGAAACATCAGATAATGAAAAGTTATCAGAAGTAACATCAAAGGAATTAACAGAAACAACAACACAAGTATTGTCAAATGCAACAAACAATACAACAAATTCTGAAACAAAGACATCAGACGAGGTCGGGGAAGATGATTTTGTAACCGTTCAGAGCGAAGAAACAGCAGAGCCGGAAACGAAAACTGTAACAGAAACAGTTGAAGTCCCTACAACAAAAACAGTTGAACAGGAAGTTCAAAAAGAAGTTTCAAAGACTAAACAAGTTGCAACTACAACAACGAAAACTACAACAACAGAAATCGTAAGTCAAGAACCGATTGTAGAAACAAAGACAAAAACTGTATATGAAGAAGTACCTGCCGAAAAAGAGGTCACAGTTGAAAAACAGGTAGCAGTCGGAGAAGATGAAGAAACCGGCGAAACACAATATGAAACTGTATCGGAAACTACAACAGTTCAATCAACAGAAACTGTTGCAAAAGAAGAAACAGTTGAAGAACAAGTCGGAACAAATTATACGGTTCGTGAAACAGTAACTACAGATACAACAACAAGTGTTGACGGCGTAGAAAAAAATACTGATTCATCAACTTCTGTAAATGAATACACAACAACATCGGAACCGTCAGTCGGAACAACAACAGATTCATTTACTACATACAGTGAAGAAGAAATCAAAGAATATGTGGCAGAAAAAGTAAATGTTGAAGTGTCGGCAGTTGAAACTCAAACTGTTGAAAAAGAAGTGCCTGTTGAAACAAATTCACAGTCAACTGTATCTTCATCAAAAGGTCACGGTTCTTCAAGTATAAAAAAAGGAAACTCGAACACAACAAATTCTACTGTAAATAACAGTAAAACAACTTCAGTTTCAAATTCATCAAACGCAACATCAAGTGACAAGACTGAAGTAACAGAAACTGTAAACAGTGAAAACGTTGCAACAGATAATTCGGTAGCAGAAACTGCGTCAAATGATAATGCAAATATTTCACTTGAAAGTGAAACGGGCTTTGAACAACGTTTCCAAAGAATTGCAGTCGGCGAAAGCTTTAATGCAGCTACAGTATTTGGAAGCGGCGTTTCAAATGTTAAAGTTATAAACTCTAACATCGCCTCAGCTTCAGGTACAACAATTACGGCCAAAGCATTCGGCAGAACTCAAGTTGTCGGAACAGTCAACGGTGAGATGAGTATAATCGAACTTGAAGTTCGTACATCTTCATCAGACGTTGCCGCACCAATGGTAGCAGCCGGAGCAGCTCATACAATCGCCTTGAAGAAAGACGGAACTGTGTGGTCATGGGGATATAACGGTTACGGACGACTTGGTGACGGAACAACTGTTACTAAATATTATCCTGTACAAGTTGTAACAGGAGAACAAAAGAGCAGCACAGGTTATCTTGAAAATATTATTCAAGTAGCCGCAGGTTCAAATCATAATTTGGCACTTGCAAAAGACGGAACAGTATGGTCATGGGGTTATAATTATCACGGACAGCTTGGAAACGGAACAAAGGCTAATTCTTCATTACCTGTAAAGGTTATCGGTGTTTCAGATGTGGTCTCAATAGCCGCAGGATACTATAACAGTTTTGCCGTCAGAAAAGACGGAACAGTATGGGCATGGGGATATAACTATGCCGGACAGCTGGGATTAGGAGACGGTACAAACAGAACAACGGCACAGCAAGTATTAGGCGGAGCATCGGGAAGTCAATATTTAACAGATATAGTAGAAGTAAAAGCAGCAACGTGGCATACATTGGCATTAAAAGCAAACGGAACAGTATATGCGTGGGGTTGTAACAAGTACGGACAACTTGGAAGTACAGGAAGTAACAGCAGTCGCCCTGTACAGGTAGTAACAGGACAGCAAGGAAGTGCAAGCGGATATCTTGAAAAGGTAGTAGAATTGGATGCTGCATCGGAAGCTGACAGTACTTGGGGAACAAGTATAGCAGTAACAGAAAGTAAAGAAGTATATGGTTGGGGCTATAGTAATTATGGAGCATTAGGAAAAGACGGAACATTCAAATCTCCGATAAAAGTAAGTAATATAAATACCGCAGTAGGAGTGGCACTTGGAGGAACAGACAATACATACTTTACATATATCCTAAAAGAAGACGGAACAATCGCAAGTTTGGGCTATAACAACTATGGACAGCTTGGTAACGGTAAGACCGATTCTGCCAATACCGAACTCAGAGATGTACAAAACTTGAAGAATGTTGTACAAATTGTCGGTGCACAAAATGGTCACTTCGGTGCAGCCGTGCGTACAGACGGAACCGTGTGGGCTTGGGGTCTGAATACATATGGACAACTTGGTAACTCAAAGAATGAAAATTCATCAATTCCGGTAAGTGTCGGATACCCTCCGACAACAAACTTTGATATTCAATATGCAGAAGTACAGAAGAGTGAAACAGGTACTACTGTACGCAAATATGAAGATTCTTCAATGCCGAGAAGCTTGTCGGGCGGTGAAGCAATCGCTGAAGATGAACAGCTTGTTATAGACACATCAAAGCTAATCGGTGAACAAATCTTCGGATTTAACCTTATCACTGACAAGAGTTCTTCATATTCAAATGCTAAGGATATTGAAATTTCTTCATTTGACGAGACTTTGTTTACAATCAAGAACGGCAATACAATTGTTCCAAACCAAAACGGTAAGTACGGAACAGGTGTTGTAATAATTCGTGATACAGATCCTACAAGAAACTTTGTAGGTATTATTCGTGTACAAGTTAAGCCGAAAGACGCAGTAGCAACTCCAATGGTTTCAGCTAAGCAATCGTCAACAGTAGCTCTAAAGGCAGACGGAACAGTTTGGACATGGGGTTACAATGTTTCGGGACAGCTTGGTAACAACAGTACAGCGGATTCACTTATTCCTGTACAGGTATTGGGTGGTGCTACAGGTAACCAATACCTTACAAATGTAGTACAAGTCGCAGCAGGCGGTACATTTGACGGTGGTAATCGTTACTATGCTCTTGCACTTCGTGAAAACGGAACAGTTTGGGCATGGGGTGATAACAGCTACGGTCAATTAGGTATCGGTGTAAAAGGTAACCCAACTGATTCAAGTAAAACAAGCTGTTTGACACCTATGCAGGTTGTAACAGGTGAGCAGGATAGCTCAAGCACTTATTTGGAGGATATTATCCAAATTTCAGCAGGTCCTACATTCGCAATGGCTCTTGACAAAAAAGGTAATGTTTATACTTGGGGCCTAAATAATGTAGGTCAGTTAGGTAATAACACAAATACCGGTTCAAATGCTCCTGTAAGAGTAAGCGGTGGATTGGCATATACAGTATATTTGGGCGATGTAGTACAAATCGCAGCAGGCGGTGACTGGGTAAATGGCACTAACGATTTCGCTGTAGTTCTAAGAAAAGACGGCAGTGTTATGACTTGGGGTCAGAATTCTAACGGTCAGCTTGGTAATAAGTCATACACATCATCTTTGACACCGGTTCGACCTGTAGGTATCAACGGTGATACAGACAAAGGCTTACAAAATGTGGTACAAATTACAGCCGGCGGTGTATCGGCAGGTGTTGTAACAACTGACAGAAAAGCATATACATGGGGTTATAATGCCCAAAGACAGCTTGGTGTAGATACGAGTGCAAGCACTGTAAATGTACCGACAGCTGTAAAAACAGACGCATCAACAGAGCTTAGTGACGTAGTTGAAATTGCCGCAGGTATGCAGCAAATGTCAGCTCGCGTTATAGAAGATGCATCTGCCGATCCATTCACAAAGGTATATGCATGGGGTAATAATTCATACGGACAATTAGGTCTTAACAAGTCAGATGCTACATATGTATATGCAACACGTGTAGTTGGAGGCGAAACAAAGAAAGATTACCTTGAGGATACAGTAAGTCTATATGCAGGCGGATACCATATGGGTTCTGTTCAATCAGACTATTCTGTATGGGATTGGGGTTATAACGCAAACGGTCAACTTGGTGACGGTACGACTGATAGAAGAAAAGCGCCTGTTAAGGTAGTATCTGATATGGGTCAGCCACAACTTACAATCTCAACAGCAACATGGACAAACAACGGAGTTGATAATGATGTTGTAATATATTACGACACATTAAAGATGCAGAATACAAGTAAAATTGTAACTTCAATTCAAGAGGGAGATATTCTTTCGATTGATTTAAGCGGTATCAGCGGTGTATCATCATTTAACTTGTTGAGAGCGTCTGCATATACTCCTGATGATTTGACTTTTAAATCGGTTGATACAGAAGTTGCAACAGTCGATGCAAAGACAGGCGTTGTGACAGCTAAAAAGACAGGTATAACATATATTATTGTAACGGATAAAAACGGGGCAGAAGGTTTCTTCAAACTAAACGTTGAACCGCAAGGTACAAATTATATTGCATACCCTCAAGTTCAGCCTGGTTTCTATCATACAGTAGCTCTAAAAGCAGACGGAACAGTTTGGGCATGGGGTTACAATGCACACGGTGAATTAGGTATAGGTACTGCAGGCGGTGACCATGATCATCCTGAACAGGTACTTAGAAAGGAAAATCAGTCTGATCCTGATTCAAATAATGTACCTCTTACAAATATCGTAAAAATCGCAGTCGGTGCATATCACAACCTTGCTTTAACGGCAGACGGTCAAGTTTATGCATGGGGTTGGGGTATTTATGGCTCACTTGGTGACGGTGATACTTCAGATCATAGTTCGACAGTCGCTATGAGAGTTGTCGGTACAGGTTATAGCAACAATAATACAAACACATATCTTGGCGACGGTAATGGCAGTGACTTTATCGTAGACATCGGTGCAGGCGGATACAGTAACTATGCATCATATTCAATGGCACTTGATATAAAGGGCACTCTATATACATGGGGCAGAAACTATAAGTCAGTAATAGATCCTAAGAATACAAGCGATTCATATGTAACAGGTGTACCGGTTAATATCACAAAGAATAACTCAATGCTAAACGGTGCAGTTAGAATTAATTCTGACGCAATCGGACATATCGGCAGTGTTCTTCGCAGTGACGGACAAATTGTATCTTGGGGATATAATGGATATGGCTCAGCAGGTAACGGAACAACATCTGACAGAATTACAACTACCCAAGCTGACTTAAACGGTAAGAAAGCATTGTATGCAAAACAAGGTTGGCATAATGCAGTTGCAATTACAACTGACGGTTTGGTTATGATGTGGGGTTATGCAGGCTACGGTACAACAGGTCTTGGTAATTCAACTACTAATACAAAACCGACAGTTGTCGCAGATTACAGCAAACATAATTATGAGCAGGCGATTGAAACAATGTCTGCAGACAGTATTGAAATGCAAGCCGATGACAGTGATGATACTTCATTGAAAAAGGTATCTGTAAATCTTGTGATGAAGAACGGTGAAGCGTCAACGGCACTTGGTGTACTAAGTGATGAAGCTCCGGCAGATGCTGACGCGTTGTATGAAGTTGAATTGCCTCTTGGTGCTGTTTCGGCAACTCCGGTTGTATTTGCGACAAGCAAGAATGCAACAGTACAATTCTATAATGTCGAAATGACTGCCCTTGACGGTACTGTCTTTACAGAGGGCGATGACACAAGCTATGCCGGTGCAAGCTTAAATACATATAATGTCGCAACATCAGGTAATGATAAGTTTGAACAACTTGTAAAAGTTCATGTCGAATCAGCAAGCGGAATAGGCGCTGATTACTTGATTAAACTTATAAATTATCCGTCAACGACAATTACAGCATCTCCGGTATTTGCAGATGCGTCATTGAGTTCGGTTGTTTTAATGACAGACGGAAGACTTTATACATCAGGTCAAGCGGGTATATATGCAACAGGACAAGGACCAAATTCTAAGTTTGGTGTAGTAGGCAATGTACTTGCAGGTGACTCAGGTGAAGAGGGTACATATCTTGAAGATATAATTAATGCGGCAGTAACAGCTGATGAAAGACCGGGTCAATCAATGTATGCAATCAAGTCAAACGGTAGTGTTTGGGCTTGGGGAAATAACTCATACTATAAACTTGGCAACGGTTCAAATAAAGATGAGTCGACTCCTGTAAGAGTTGGTGCATCTTACCTGACAATGAGTCAATATCTATATTCATTAAAGGTAAATGGCGGAAGTGTAACAATTCCGGCACCGTCAGTTGATTCGTTTAATGTATTCAACTCAAATAACGGCGGTAAGACAGATGCTAAGCTTCTATGGCAGACATATGACGGAAACAATAATATTATAACTGTAAATCCTGATACCGGTGAAATTACGCCGGTGGGTGTAGGTACAACATATGTTATAGTATCTATTGCAAACGACCCTCTAACAACAGGTCTTGTTAAGGTAGAAGTACGTCCGTCAGATTTGACGGTCGGAAAAACAAGTGTAGCATATCCGCAGGTAGCTGCAGGTACAGACTTTACTGTTGCTCTAAAGGCAGACGGAACAGTTTGGACATGGGGTCAAAATACATACGGTCAGCTTGGTAACGGTGTATCAAACGGAACAGTTGTATATCCGGAAAAGATAGACTCTTTAAGCGATATTATAAAGATTGCGGCAGCAGGTCAAACAGCGGTAGCTCTAAAGACAGACGGAACAGTTTGGACGTGGGGTAGAAATGACAACGGTCAGCTTGGCAACGGAACAACTGTAAGCTCAAATGTACCGGTACAGGTATTGAAGGGTGAACAGAACCAAGGCAATGCAGATAAGACATATCTTGAAAATATCGTTGCGATTGCCGCAGGCGGATTGAATGACGAGAAGATATTTGTTGTTGCACTTGATTCAAACGGTAACGTATATGGTTTCGGTTCAAATGAATACAGACAATTAAAGATTGCAAATGACGCAAGCTACAATACTCCTGTTGTATCTCCGGCAGTTAATGCGGTAGATGTTGCAGCCGGCAGAGGTGCAACGGTTTATACGCTTACTTCAAACGGTCTTGTATATGCATTAGGTAAGAACTATGCATATGAATACGGAACAGGCGGAACGTCAGGTTCAGTATATACATTAGTACCGCTTGATAACAGAGTAATGGCAATCGGTGCAGGTAACCAAAACGGTATAGCTGTTACATATTCTCTTGATGCTTCAAGTAAGCCTTCAACAAAGACATATGCATGGGGTAATAACGCATACTATGCAATTTCGCCGAATAATACATCAACGCTCAGAACTCCGACAGAAATGCTTGGACGTGATAATACAGCGATAATCGGCGGTGGTGACAGCATATATACAATAGATAAAGACAGCCAGCTTAAAATATCAGGTTTAGGCGACCATGGTCAACTTGCAAACGGTTCTGAAGACAACTCAACTTCAATGGTTCCGTATTCGGAATTTGCGAAGAATGACGGTACAACAGCAACTGATGCAATAGGTGCATCATCATCAAGAAACGGTGCACACTCACTATATATTGATTCAAACGGTAGCGTTTGGTCAGTTGGTGATAATACTTCTTCACAGCTTGCATTGCAAAATGCAGGCGACAAAATCAATGTTGCACAAATGATAGGTGCAGAGCCTACAATTTTAGTCAAGGAAAGAGAAATACTTGCTAAGATTGACAAGCAGCAAAACATTGGTAATATAATTGATATTAAGGGTTCATTTAACCTATTCTCATCAGCTGATGCGGCAGCTACATACAGTCAGGAATTTGATGTATGGGACAGCAATGTTGCAACGGTTGATTCAAACGGTACAGTAACAGGTAAAACTGTCGGACAGACATATGTTCAAATTAAGATTAAAGACAGTACAGATAATGTAATTAATACTCTTTATGTCTTAGTTTCAGTAGTGCCTGATAAAGACGAATACGTAACATATCCGATGGTAGAGGCAGGTCAAACATTTACTGTAGCTCTAAAGGCAAACGGAACAGTTTGGTCATGGGGTAATAATGCTTCAGGACAACTTGGCCTTGGATACACAGGCGGTATGGAAACAGAACCTCGAAAGGTTATGTCAAATATTAAAAAGATTGCTGTAGGCGATAATTTCGTAATGGCGCTTGATTTTGACGGACATCTTTGGACATGGGGTGTAAATAATTATGGACAGCTTGGTCAAGGCTTGGTAACAAGCGTTCAGCTTAATACTCCTCAAATGATTCAGTCATTTGTAAATAACGGTTTGCTTGTAACTGATATTTCAGTCGGCGGTTCAGGTGTAGATGAATTTGCACTTGCAATTACAGATACAATGGACGTATATGGCTGGGGTAAGAATTACAACGGACAAATCAAGAGCGGTAGTGCAGGTTATATCCTTTCACCGATATATACAGGTGTATCAAGAGCAATAGCAATAGCAGGCGGCAGAAATGCTACAAGCTATTCTCTTGCAGAATCAGGCAGAGTATATGCTTGGGGATATAACGGCAGTATTGAACACGGTACAAGTAAGCTTCCTACAAGTGTAGTAGCAAAATCTCAAGTTTCTATTAATGATAAAGTTGTAGCAATCGCTGCGGGTTACGGCAGTGGATTTGCAATTACCGAAAACAAGGAAACATATGTTTGGGGTAAAGGTGTAGACAGTCAGCTTGGTGTTGTTAATTCAGACGGCTTGCCAAGAAAGAATAACAATATAGATAATGTAATCCGTATCAGCGGAGCAAGAGCTACATTTGCAATTAAGGAAAACGGTAAGGAACTTCTTGCAACAGGTAAGAACGATTACGGAATGCTTGGCGTAGGTTCTACAAATCTGTCAGAAAGCAAGTTTACAAACGTTAAAGACGAAAACGGTACTAATAATCTTGACAGAGTAATCTGGGCAGATGCAAGTAACAACGGCAATCATTCTGCAGTTATAAAAACAGACGGTGACGTATATGCTTGGGGTCTTGGTACTCAAGGTCAAATCGGTAACGGCGGTTTTGATAACAGCAATTATCCTACAGCTGTCGGTACTAAAAAGATTAAGCTTACCGGTATAACAAATAATGAAATTACAACATATGAAGGTGCTCCTTCAAGAAGCTTTGTACCGAGTATTGTTTCGGGCTTTAACGTATTTGAAGACCATATCACAGATATAGGTACATTTAGAATTGCATCTACAGATACAAATGTTGTTACAGTCGGACTTAATAATCAGCTTTCGTTTGTTGGCGTAGGTAAGGCAAACATTGTAGTTGCAGATAAGGATACAAGCTTGTATGCATTGATAGAGGTTAATGTCCTTCCTGCAGACTATCAGTCGGCAGTTGACAACGGAACAGCTGTATTCCCTAAGATTGATGCGGGTGATTACTTCTCAATCGCCCTAAAGGCAGACGGAACAGTTTGGACATGGGGTGAAAATACATATGGCGAGCTTGGTATTAATGACAAAACAGTTACTCAATCAGGAGCTCCTGTACAGGTAGTCCTTGATAACGGTTCACCTCTTGAAGATGTAATTGATATTTCGGCTAACATTTATGCAGCATATGCATTGACAAGAGATGGAAGCATCTATGCATGGGGACGTAACTACTATGCTGCACTCGGACAGGGTACAGGCAGCGATTACTATCAATACTATCCGATAAAGGTTAAGAGTACAGATGGTAACGGTTTCTTCGGTGCAGGTCTTTCAAACAAGGCTGTTAAGATAAGAGCCGGTGTTCATAGCGCTATAGTAATCATGGATGACGGTACTGCTTATGCTTGGGGCTATAACAATTATGGTAACTTAGGTACAAACGGTGCAAATAATACATTACCGAATAAGATTATCGGTGTTAATAATGCATTTGATGCAGAAGTTGGTACTTATTCAACAGCAATTTTGAACAGAGATTCAACAGTATTCACAGTGGGTTATAACGGATACGGTGAACGCGGTGTAGGTAATACAAGTAATTCGAGTCTTGTTCAAAAGATGCAGAAGAGTGCCGACGGCGGTGAATTCAAGGGTGTTGTAAGTCTTGGCCGCGGTGACTATCATGGTGCATATGTAACATTTGAACTAAAAGACAATATAACAGATCCTACTGATGCTTTTAATAACTATGTATATTCTACAGGTATTAATACAGAAGGCATTACAGGTACAAATACAACAAACTGGACTAATGTATACCCTGTAAGAGTAACAACAGACGGAACAAATCCTTTGACGGACATTTCGCAAATTACTGCAGGTTACAGATTCCATGTTGCACTTACCAATACTGCAGATGCAAATGTATATGCATGGGGTTATAACAGTGTAGGTCAATTAGGTCACGGAGTTACCGGAGGAATTTCAACACTTCCAACTTTTGTTGATAAGAATAACAGCGGAACAGAAAAACTGTCAAATATCATGATGGTTGAATCGGGCGATAATGCATCTCATGTACTTGCCGTTTCTAAGACGGGCGGAGTATACGTATGGGGTCTTAACAATCAAGGTCAGCTTGGTGACCAAACAACGGATAACAGTCCTTATCCGGTAGTTGTCGGCAGCAGTCCGGTTTCACTTGATTCAAAGGTTCTAAGACTTCATCCGACAGATGAAGCAGATGTAACTGCAACTTCATCGGCTACAGTATTCTCATTATTTAATACATCAACAACAACCACAAGCGAAGTTACATGGAGGATACTAAATCCAAATATTGCAGAAATCGTATCATCAACTCCTTCAGACGCAACAGGCGGTTTGACATCGACTACTGTAAAGGTTAGGGGACTTAAGACAGGTTCAACTGTTCTTATTGCAACAGATTCACTTACAGGTAAGACTGTTGCAACTCATATTACGGTTTCAGAAGGATTTACAAATCCTAAGATTGCAATCGGTGACGGTTATGTAATCGCATTGAAAGCAGACGGAACAATTTGGGGTTGGGGTTCAAATACTAACGGCAGAGTAGGTATTGATACAGCAACTCCTGTAATTGCAACTCCTACAAGAATTGATCAATATATCAATCCTAATAATGACCAGAGATTTGACCTTGACGCTGAAACAATCGTTGATATTGCGGCAGGTCCGGACCATGTTCTTGCAGTAGATAAGAATGGTCAAGTCTATGCATGGGGAATGAATAACTATGGTCAGCTTGGTGTAAGCGCCAATAAATATGACAGTGCATCATTGCCTGTATTGGTTAAGGCACTTTCAAATGTATTTGCGGTAAAGGTAGCTGCAGGTGCTGATTATTCGGTTGTTTTAACAGATAACGGATATGTATATAGCTTCGGTAATAATACAAGAGGTCAGCTTGGAACAGCAGATGTAAACGGTTCTCAACATCCGACTCCGGTATTAATGAGAGGTGTTGGCGGTAACGGTACACTTGGCGGAGTAGTTGATATAGCAGCCGGCACCGCACATACAATGTTACTTCTTGGTAACAAAACTATGTGGATAGTCGGTGACAATACAGAAAAACAACTTGGTGTTGACACAACAAAAGACGGTAATACATATACTGCAACTATTGTAGAAGTAGATTTACCTGTAGATGCAAATTCTTCAACCGGTGATAAAGTTGAGGCAGCCGCACTTTCGGCAGGTCCTTATAACTCAGCATTTATGACTGCTGACGGCAGAGCATTTGTATGGGGTAATAATCAGTATTACCAAGTATTGAATGATGCCGCAGGCGAAAGAGTTTCGTTAGTATCTCAAATTAACATACCTAATGAAACAAGCGGTATTGTTGATTTACAGTTTGGCGGTTCGCGTTCTGCTCAAACGCATATAGCTGCACTTACAGATAGCGGTAAGGTTTATACTTGGGGTGCGGGCAGTCGTGGCCAGATTGGTGATAACAGCCAGACAGAAAAGGTATCTAAACCGACATATATCCCTGTAAATAACACTAATGTTTGGGGTGTTGCAGTAGGCGGAACAAATACTTCTGCAATATTAACAGACGGATATGTATATACATGGGGTGCAAGTGACCTTGGTCAAATCGGTAACGGTACGGCAGGTCAATCGTCAGATACAGAAACAAATGAACTTGTTCCTGCAAAGACAGGTGAAGATTATATTTCACTTGATGAATATTTTGTAACACTTCATGAGGGTGAAACATCAGTTATCAATCCGGTTTATAATAAGTTCTTCAATGTAATACAGAATACAGATTCAAGTGTAAACTTCAGCGCAAGTTCAATAAACGAAAACATTGCATCTGTAAGTGGCTTGACAATCAATCCTGTATCAACAGGTAAGACACAGATTATCGTATCAGGCGGCGGCAGACAAACAACTGTTGAAGTAACTGTTCTTATGAACGGCTATAAGACCCTTCCGCAGGTAGCCGCAGGTGAAGGATTTACTGTTGCACTTGATAAAGACGGTAAAGTATATACATGGGGTAAAAATGACTTGGGTCAACTTGGTGACCAAGGCAAAGAAAACAGAATTGTACCTACAGAGATTACTTTTGATTTCGCTAATCCTTCAAATTATATTACAAGAATTGAAACGGGTAACGGTCATACTATAGCTGTTGACAATACAGGTAAAGTATGGGCTTGGGGAAGAAATGACTTAGGTCAGCTTGGAAACGGTACACGTAACAATTCTAATAAACCTGTACAGGTTAATCTTCCTGACAGTGCAAAGGCTGTTGAAATCGGTGTAGGCGAAACAACAAGCTATGCGCTTGATAAGGACGGACATATTTACGCATGGGGTAATATCAATAACAATACAGGTTATGGTAGTAACCCTATTCAGCTTGATTTGTTCGAGAGAATGATTCAAATTTCAGGTAAATACGGTCTAAAAGCTGACGGTACAATATGGCAAATTCCTAATAAGAATGCGTCATCGGTAATAATCCAAAAAGATACTAAAGATGTACGTTTTATAAAGGTTGCATCTAATGACCACGTCGGTGACGGCAGCGCAACTAATATTGATACAACCCATACTCTTCTTATAGCAAGAGACGGAGGTCTATATACATTCGGTGATAACAAGAACGGTGAACTTGGTGTCGGTGAATTGAGCGATATAAGCTCAGTTGGTACAAACGATATTCAATTTATAAGCACACTTGGCAAGGTAATTGATATTGCAGCCGGTTATCGTTACAGTGTAGCCATAACAGAAAACGGTGACGTATATGCATGGGGTATCAATGAAGAAAAGTATCAGTCAGGTCAGAAGATTAAGAAGGATTATAAGAGCCCTTCAAAGGTTGAATACATTGATACTGCAAAGAATATTATCTTTGTTGCTGCAGGTATTAACCATACAGTAACTATTGACAGTGACGGTTATGTATGGAGTTTCGGTGCAAATGAATACAGCCAACTTGGTAATCAGGATAATGCGAATGCATATATTCCTGTAATTGCGGGTAAAATGCAACTTAGCGTTAAACCGCAGGTTATCAGATTGGATAAGGGTTCAAGCGTTAATGTTTCTGTAGGTGACACTAATAATAATGCACTTACGGTAACGATTGCCGAATATCTAAATCTATTAGGTAAGACTACATCAACCGATAACAGTTATACAGTTGAATCACTTGATACATCAGTTGTTAGGGTAGAAAGCGACGGACTTACAATAACAGGTGTTAAAGACGGTAAAGCAATCTTGAAGGTTGTTAAGACATCTTCAAACACAATCGGTTATGTAACGGTTTACGTAGGTCAAAACGGTGGTATCTACCCGATGGTAGACGGCGGCAAAGGACACAGCATTGCCCTTAAGTATGACGGTACTGTATGGACTTGGGGTCTGAATGACTCAAATCAACTTGGATATGAAACAGAAAACGGAATGTCACTTGAACCTAAGAAGGTGACGTTAGGTGCAAACAATGAACAAGCTGTTCTGATTGCGGCAGGTGATAAGTATAATCTTGCAATAGGAATGAGCAGTAAAGTTTACTCGTGGGGTAATAATAACAATGGTCAGCTTGGTAACGGTAATGATGACAGATCGGCTACCGGTATTGACACAGTTAAATATAAAGACGGTACAGATGTAGAAGGTGCAGTTGGAATTTCAACTCACGGCAATACAGCATATATCCTACTTGCAAACGGTACAGTTGCAGTATTTGGAGAAGAATACGATAATCAAAACTACGCATCAATCGTTTCAGGTTTGAATAACATTCTTCAAGTAAGCGGCAATTATGCTCTAAGTATAAGCGGTGAAGTTTGGAAGATGTCTAAGGATAACATTCCTGCAAAGGTAATGGGATACAAGGACGATAACGGAAATGAACTTTCAATCTTGAAGATTGCACACGGTACGAACCATCTTCTTGCTCTTGATACAAATGGAAACGTTTGGACATTAGGCGCAAATGAACACGGTCAACTTGGTACAAACAGCAGAACAGCAAGCACTGTTCCGGTAAAGGTTTATAAAGGCGAACAAAATTCAGGAGATTCATATCTGTCGGGAATTGTTGATATTTCAGCAAGTAAATTCGTTTCAGCCGCGATTGATGTAAATGGTGACATTTACAGATGGGGTGCAAATGAATACGGTCAGCTTGGTATTGGCAACACAACAGAGAAGTATGTACCTGCTAAGGTTATTAAATCATCAGATGATTTGAAGTTTGATCTTGTTGCAGGCGGCTCAAATCATCAGATGGCAGTCGATGAAAACGGAAACGTTTGGATTGTAGGTAGTAATGAATACGGTCAGCTAGGTGACGGTACACAAATTGATAAGAATGTACCTCTGATGGTTGGCGGTAACGAAGTTGTTATTTATGAAAACGGTACGGCTCTTTATGGCACAATCTATATGAATGTCGATGATGTTAAGGATTTGGATGCAGGATTTAATGTATTCAATCTATATCAGAGCGGCATACTTAGTATGAATGAATTTGAGTTTGTTTCAAGTGACCTTGGTGTACTTGAAATCAACAAGTCAACAGGCGTTGCAACTGCGAATAAAGCAGGTACGGCATACATTTCTGTGGCTGAAAACAAATACAGTCAAAAGAGTGCATACATAAAAGTAATCGTATCAAATAATAATGTAGGATTTGAACCTAAGGCTATAACGAAGGGTAACCATTCACTTGCTCTAAGAGCAGACGGAACTCTTTGGGCATGGGGTATAAACAAGAACGGTCAGCTTGGTACAGGCAACACAATATCTGTTGATGAACCTACTGATGTAACACCGTCAGGCGTTAAGTTTATTGATATTGCAGTCGGTGAAGAATTTGCGCTTGCCGTAGCATCAGACGGAACTGTTTACTCAACAGGTCTGAATGACTTCAGTCAGCTTGGAGTTGCATCAACAGCAATATCGGCTCGTACATCATTCGCAAAGATTGACGGACTAAGCAACATAATTAACGTTGCAGCAGGTGATGCGTTCGGTATGGCTCTTGATAAGTACGGTAATGTATGGACATGGGGCAGCAACAATAAGGGTCAACTTGGTATCGGTAATATCGGTACGGCATATGCTACTCCTCAGAGCGTATCAACAGTTGACAGTGTAACTGCTATTTCGGCAGGCAGTGAAAATGCATTGCTATTGCGTTCAAACGGAACAATTTGGGCAATGGGCGCTAATGATTCGGGACAAGGCGGAGTCGGTAATAACACAGGTGAATTGTGGTTGCCGACAGAAGTAAGAGATACCGAAGCTATAGTTGCTATAGCTGCAGGATATGACCATAGTATTGCTCTTGCATTTACATCAAGCGTTTATGCAACAGGCAGTGACCAACACGGTCAGCTTGGTAATACACCGAGTGCAACAAAAAATACATACACAAAGATTTTAACAGATGCAGTAACCATAGCAGCCGGTAATAAATACAGTACAGTTATCGGTAAGGATGGTAATATGTATGTATTCGGTCAAAATAATAAGGGTCAACTTGGTATAGGTGACACCGTTGAAAGAAATATACCTATTGCAAATGCTGTTATTGATACTATCAAGTCATCATATAACGATTTCGCAATCGCAGGTGTAAGTCTTGGTGATGAATATTCAGTATTCTATACAAGGAATGGTAACGTTTACGGTTATGGTGACTATTCACTTGGTACACCGGTTGCCAGAAACGAAACAAAGAGTTATGTTCCGGTTCTAATCGGTGAAAGAACAGAACTTATTTCTAAATATGAAATGACAATTCATGTCGGAGAAACAGCTACTCTTGACACATATTCGGGTAAGAAGTTCAACTTGATTACTGATTATGCTAATCCTGGAAGTATCTCATTTGAAAGTAAGAATACAGCTATTGCAGATGTTACGGCAGTTGGTGATGACGGCGAGATTACAGGTAATAAGATTGGTATTACTCATATCGTTGTTAAGAAGGGCAACCTTACATCAGTATGTATCGTTCATGTAATAGATAAAGACGCACAGACAGCTCCTATGATTTCAGCAGGTAACTCTCATGTTATCGCTCTTAAGTCGGACGGAACAGTTTGGACATGGGGTAACAATGAATACGGTCAGCTTGGTGACGGCAGCGTATCTTGTGCATATGAACCTATAAATGTAACAGCATTAAACGGTAAGGATATTGTATCTGTTCACGCAGGTGAATATCATTCAATCGCACTTACCCGTGACGGTGAAGTTTATACATGGGGTCATAATGATTACGGTCAGCTTGGTTTAGGTAATGCAAGCATAGTCGTATCAACACCTAAAAAGGTAGAAAGTCTGCCTGAAATAGTATCTATCTCGGCAGGTAAACAACATACAATGGTACTTGGTGCAGACGGATATGTATATAGCTTTGGTGACAACAGCTTAGGTCAGCTTGGTGCTCCTTCAAAGGATACAAGCAAGAGATCAAGCACTCCGGTTGTAGCACAAGGCTTGAACAAAGTTATCAGCATTAGTATCGGTGCAGGCGGTAGCGCAACAAAGGCAGTACGTTATGACGGTACACTTTGGGGTTGGGGTGAAAACTCGAATCACCAAATTGATAATACCAATAATCGTTACTATGCGTACCCTGTAAAGATAGACCTTGGTGATGAATTTAACGGTCATATTTTAAGAACGTATGATGGTTTATATCACGTTGTTGCAATGCTTGATAACGGCAGAATTATATCGTGGGGCGCTAACAGCGAAGGTCAGCTTGGACAAGGTATTGACGAAAGCGGAAGCTTGTTATACTACGCTCCTGACTATGTAGATGTATTTGACGGTACTAATAACTACGCAGTTGATATTTCAGTCGGTGCATTGCACAACCTTGCGATAACGGCAGACGGAAGAGTGATGAGCTGGGGTAGTGCAGACCTTGGACGTTTGGGTATCGGTAATGTAACAACATCTGATGACAAAGTATCTCCTGTAGAAGTAACTGTTGATGACGGAAGTCTGTCGGCAATTTCGGTTGCAACAGGTGGTGCAACATCATACGTTGTACTTGAAGACGGATACGTATGGAGCTTCGGTGAAAATATACACGGTCAGTTGGGTGACGCTTATGCGGGTGAAGATCCTGCGCACTATAAACCTGGTACAACAAACGCATCTGATTCTAACGAATTCAGCCCTGTGCTTGTAACAGGCAGAGCGATGAAGCTTATTCCTTCAAGCTTGAAACTTTATATCGGTTCCGCACCTTATCAGATGAAAGTTTCATTCAATAGATTTAACTTGATTAAAGATAATGCAACAACAGGTAACACATACAAATGGGAAATCACGAATGAAATGGATAAGGATGGAGTAACTGCTCTTATTCCTGGTTCACTTGTATCTGTAGATTCAGACGGTAAAGTAAGCGGAAAGACTAAGGAAGGTGTTGCAACGCTTGTTGTAACAGATGTAAAGACAGGTACAAAACAAACTGCATATGTAGAAGTTGCCGATGCAAGCGATAATCATGTTGAAGCAATCGTATTTGATTATTCAAAACTTGATGACACAGCAACTCAAGCCGCAGTTGAAAAGGGTTATCTTGACAGTGATGAATATACAGAGATAATATCTGTGGTAGGCGATAAGTCTTATAAGCTTGTTGATCCTCTAAAGAGTGTTTATACAGGTCTTGTACAAACAACAATTCCTAATGCTACAACTGTAACGGTACACGTTAAGAGTATTGTAGACGCAGATGTTATCTATATGGTAGATAAGAACGGTCAAAATCCTGTTATGGGTACATTGTTGACAGACGCAAATATTGGTTCAAAAGACCCTAAGTTTATAGGATACTATGAATTTACAGATGTACCGATCAGTGAACTTGAAGATAATTATTACTTCGAGTTTAAGAACAGCAACACAAGCTTTGACGGAATATATAAAGCTCATACAACAAGATACTCAAATGACGGTGATTTGAGAATTGTAAAAGTTGGTGAAAACGATCCTGCTACAGATGTAGCTGATTGGGTTTATTATGACCAACCTGAAAACCATATTAAATTGAAAGATGCGGCAGTATCGGATTATGTAAGAAATGGTGTTCTGATAGGTAATACAGGTAACTATTATGCAATCATTAAGGAAACCGGCGATGCTAAGGATAGAGATATTTATATCTATAGCCAAGTTTCTCCGTCAGCTAAAATCTCTATTGCGAATGTAACTGTAAACAGCGATCATGACAAGGATAACGGTCATGACGGTTACTATGACGTACAGAAGATTACAATGTTGGCAAATGAAACATATAAGGTCATTCCTATTAAAGTAACAGCACAAGACGGAACTGTATCAAACCATTCATTGACTATTTACAGACAGTCTGAGGCAACAACAATCAAGGAAATTAAGGTAGAAATCGTTGATGCAAGCGGAAATGTGCTTAATACATATACCGCGTACCAGAAGAATCCAAGTGATACTCAGAACTACGAGGTTGTAATCCCGATTAAGGATGTTGCTAATATTAACATCATCACAACTCCTATGATCGGAGATGTCGCAAAGGTAACATACACTCCTGATGGTTTGCTAAATGCCGTAAAGGAGGCAACAACACCTGGTGAATTTACATATGACGGATTTATCCTTGATAATACAAAGACATCAGATAAGACATATATTAAATTGACAGCCGATTCGCTTGACGGTGCTCCGTACATACTTACAATTTTCAAGCTTGATGAAGAGAGTGATCCGTTTGTATCAGTTGATAACAGCGGCTATATTAACTCAACTCTTGTAAAAGAAGACGGTAATGAAAAGTTAATGTATGTATGGGCAGTTGATGACGATGCTAAGACAGCGTCTGTAACATTGACAACTGCAGTAACTAACGGACAAGTTCAAATTGAGAACGGCAACGTATATTCATATACAACAACCGAAGATGTAACCTTGAACTTTAATGACAAGGGTTATATGGATATTGCTCTAAAGGTAACAACAACATTGGGTGCGGTTAATGAATATACACTACGTATTTACAAGAAAACAGCAGATTCTCGTTTGGGAAGCCTTACTGTTGATAAGCTTGAGTACAAGCCGACAGGTATAATAATCGGTGAAAATTACAATGTTACATATGATAAGACAACCGGTAAGTATGTTGCAAAGATTAAGTATGATACTAACTATGTACAGGTTAATGCCGTAGCGGCAAGCACAAGCTCAAAGGTTGCAATTCGTCCTGATGAAGCAACTGCAAAGAGTGACTCTATGTCAGGAATGCCGTTCGACATGAGAAATGTTTCGATTACAGCAGATACAACAACACTTTATATTGCTGTAACTCCGGCAGATACATCATATTCACAGGGTGTATATCAGCTTGATATTATAAGAATGTCGGCTAATACTGCAATAAAGGTAACATATGGCGGCGAAGAACTTTCGCAGAATGCTGACGGTGAGTATGAATATACTTTGCCTGCGTCAACTGACGGAACAGATAACACAACTCAAAAACTTGTAGCAGAGGGTGTTATTGTAGACGGCGATAATGTTACAACTGATGAAAGCATTAAGCTGACGATTTCAACAAGCAGTACATTCTATGTAAATGGCGATGCAACATATACAGATGAAATGGATGTTAAAGCAACTCAGCCAAAGGCAAATGCTGTATATATCCATGTTAAGTCAGAAGACGGAACAGAAAAGACGTTTAAGGTAAATATTTTGAAATTACCTGAAACAAACGGTATAACGGCAGTAGACTTAACAGAAAATAAGGTTGCTGCAACATATAAGACTTCAATTAATACATATGAAGGTCAAGCCCCTTATTCGGAGGACGGTATTGTAATTTACGTTACAACTGCCGATGCACGTTCGCAGGTAGCAGTCGGAACACCGAATAACTTCGTAACTCCGACACCTATCAACGCTGCAGATCCTACACAGGGCGGTATTGCAAAGGTTCTTCTTCCGAAAGAACTTCTTGAAGAAGAAGCGAACGGCAGTACAACAACTAAGTTGTATGTTAAGAGAGCAGACGGTATTGTCATAGACAACAGCTCAATGAATATACCGACACTTATTATTAAATACGCATCAAATAATGTTGGTCTGTATAAGGTTGATTCAACACCTACAACAGACCCTGCAAGCCCTGACTACACAGGTAAGGTAAAGCAGATTACTGATGAAAACGGTAATATTGAGTATTATCTTGGTATTAATGCAAGTGATATTATAACAACGGGTACAGCTCTAAGCATTAATATTACTGCAGAAGCAAATAATACAAGCTCAAAGGTTGTAATTTACGACCCTGCTACAGAACAGCCTTCAACTATGACAACGGGTGCAACATATAAGGCAATCAGAGAAGTTACTCTTGACCCGTCATTGAATGATGGTCCAACTGAACTTTCAATCAGAGTAATAGCAGAAGACGGAGTTACATCAAAGGATTATAAACTTGTAATTCGCAAGAAGTCTGATAATACAGAGATTGAATTTGTAAAAGCAATCTATATTGCAAATGAAGACCCTGACTTAAGCAAGAATACCGCAGGTGAATTCTATACATATGTAGATTCGGGCAGAACAATTCTTCCTATCAGAGTAAAGGCTAAGGACAGTCAGTCAACAGTTGCAATCGAAACAACTTATAAACCGTCAGCATATGTCGGTTCAGCTGCAATAACATATTCAAACAGCAATGATGCAAGCGTTAATGTTGACCTTACAGGTATAACTGATGACGAGCTTAGAGCAGGTGTAACAATTCCTGTATATATTAAGTCAGAAGACGGAAGTCAAGTAATGACTTACTTCGTAAAGGTATCTTCTGTAGAAGGTAACCCTGAGCTTAAGAGCGTTGATGTTGTTGTAGACGGTGTTGTAAGACCTGCAAAATATGATGCAGATGATAACAGCAAGTTCGTAATTAAGATTCCTGATACAACTTCAAGAGTTGATATTATAGCAACTCCGCAAACATCGCTTGTTCAGTACGTACATATAAACGGCAGCTATGACAGCAAGGATGAAGCGACCGGAGCTGTTACTTTGAACAATGTGGTTGTAAACAGTAAAGAAACAACTGCAACGATTGAAGTTAAGGCAAAAGACGGTACAACAAAGAGATATACTCTTGTAATTACTAAGGTTGCTGTAAACACAGACCTTATGAATGTAACTGTAAACGGTACTACAGTAAGCAATGCAAACGGTACTTACACATATCTAAAGACCGGTATTTCGAGTGATAAGACAGCTGATGTTTCAATAACAACACAAGATGCAAATTCAACTGTTAAGGTTGAAGCTATCACAAGAGATTTGACAAAGTCACCATATGGATTGTCATACAATGAAGTGGGCAGCGAGTCACAGAATGTATGGGCAAATGATGCGGTAACTCTACACAGTCAGCCGGTAAACAGATACCGTATAACAGTAACAGGACAAGACGGATTTACAACTAAAGAATACACCTTAATAATCAGAGATACAGATACAAATGCAGATGTAGAATATATTAAGGTTGGCACATATTATGCAGTTAAGGAATCATCAGACGTCAACGGTGAAACATGGGCTGTTGAAATCCCTGATACAACTAAGTTTACAAATGTAACTGTACAAGCATCTGATGAATTGGCAGAACTTACAGACATTGAGAAACTTAGACAGAATGCATATGATAATAATCCAAGCAACGTAGGATATGTAACTCAAATCGTTTCAGGTTTGGATTTACAGACAGGCGACGAGATTAGATATGTTAAGGTAGTTTCACAGGATGGCTCACTACAGAAGATGTATAAGCTTGTTATAAAGGGTACAGACGAAGCTCCTTCTGTTGAAAGCGTAACAGTAAACGGTTTGGATGCAACTGCACCGACTGATTCAGAACCAAGATATACATATCTTGAAGTACTTCCGAACGCAAGTGAAGTATTGATTGGTGTTACGGCAGCGAGCAAGAACCACTTCGTAAGCATTAACAATGGCGATATTACAGCCGGCGGTTATGCAGAGCTTAAGGTTTCGATGCCTATCTCTGTAACCGAAATGGAAGTACCGTTCAGATTGTACAGAACAGCTGACGGTGACCCTGCATATGAAAACGTTGTATATCTAAAACGTTTGAGCGATGATTATGCATTGACTGTAAAGGTTGGTAACAATACTGTTAAGAAAACAAATCTTGACGGCTCATATGTATATTATGTAGACGGTACAGCAACAAGTGCAGATGTATGGGCTCTTGCATCTAACGCAAATTACCGTGTAGAAATTACAGGTAAAGACGGCGTTTCAGGCAATAACAACACAAATCCGACACTTGGCGCAACTGTTACAACAGACCTTGAAGATACTATAAACAGTAACTTCACAGAAGTAACAATCACAGTTAAATCTGATGATATTACAAATACAGCAACAGCCGAATATAAGCTATATATTTATAAGAAGAGTAACAATGCAAATATCAAGTCGGTAACTGCAAATCCAAATGACAGTGAAAACAAGGATACAGATACTACAGCAGATGACAGTGTAAACTTAGGCGGTAATATATACAATGCATATCATGTATATGTTCCTAAGTCAACTACATCGGGTTATACAGTATTTGACCTTGCAATCGAGCTTGAAGATGTAAATGCGGCAGTAACAAGCATTGATAATGCACCGTTCGCAAATACAAACGGCGGTACTGCAAAGGCAACATTTACAAAACTTACAGCCGATTACGACTTTGACGGTGACGGCACAAACGATTCATTCGCAATTCCTGTAACCGTAACATCGCAGAGCGGCGGTACAAAGGATTACTACATCATCGCAACACCTACAGATATGGATATGGAATTGACTGTAGAATACGATGACGAAAAGATTGCGAAGGAAGAGGACAAGAACGAATATATTGTATATGTCCCTACAACTTCTAACACAGCAACTATACACCTAACATCAATAAACGGTAATATTGCTGAAGTAAGAAATACAACAAATGCAAATAATATTATAACTGTTGATTCACCTGACAGAACATTGTATAGATTACAGGTCAGTAACTTGTCAGCTTTGACGGAAAGCAATCCATATACTTATGAAGTTGATGTGGCTAAATCAGGCTCAAGTTATAAGAAGACATTTAAGCTAATCATTATGCCGCAGAGTACTGATACCGATATTACAGTAACAATAAACGGTGTAGAAGCTAACTGGGTAGCTTCAAACGGCGGTTACTATGACGGAAGTATTGAAACAACTGACGAAATAGCAAATGTTATAGTAAAGGCTAAGAATCAATTTACAAAACTTGCGATTACAGAAGATGGTGAGCCTGCACCGACGTTGGTTGATAAGGGTATAACATCTAAGGCTTATACAATCGCTCTTACAGAAGCAACTGATACAGCTAAGATATATACAATCTATGTTCAATCGCAGAATACTTCACAGCCGATTAAGACATATAAGTTACACGTCACAAGAAGAAGCGGTGAAAATGATATTATCAGCATCAAGCGTGGTAATGTGGACGCTACAGAAGAACCTGTAGAAAACAGTGATGACGTTAAGTACATATTCTTCGTAGACTCAATGACAGAAGTACCTCAAATTACGATTGAAACTTCACCTAAGTCAATATTGAGAGTAGGTTACTATGATTCACAGAATAAGTGGCATAATAACGGCGATAGCAGCGCTTCAACGGCAGGCGATACAGCCGGTTGGACAACAGATAATAATTGGCAGGATACATTGCCGGCAAATGCAAACGGTGGTAAATATGTAATCGAAGTAAAGGCTGAAAACGGCTCGAAGAAGAACTATGTTCTTGAATTCAGAGAAAAGTCAGACGATACATCAATTAAGAGTATAACAACAGAAAAAGGTTTGGACGGCGAATACAATGTTGATATGACAATGACAGTATTGTATGAAGCAAACGTTCCTGACCACGATATATTGCTTGACATACTGCTTACAGATAAGTATGCAACAATCGAATCAATACATGAAGTAGCATTGCCTGATGACAGTGAAAACATCATAGATTCGACAGGTGACATCATAACAAGAAAGAAGACCGACGAAGGTGCATTCCGATATAAGGTTGTAGGCGGTGTTCCTATTGGCGGTAAGAGATACTTGAGAATTACCGTTAAACCTCAAAATGATAAGGCAGAGTTGGTTAAGAACTACTACTTATTATTAAAGGGTGCATCAGATGACTTGTCACTTGACAATGTAAAGGTTAATGATACTGTAAATACAACTCCTATCTCAAATGGTTTGAAGTATACATTCAGTGTTCCGACAACCGTAACTGAGGCAGATGTAACAATTACAGCAAATCAATATGCTAAACTTGTCAATGTAGCAGGAAATGCACTTTCAATTCCATACATCAACGTATGGTCAGATACTTCATATACATTGTCTTCTGAAGAAGAAACAACTATAACTGTAGAAGTTCGTTCACAGTTGTATGTTGATGATGTACGTACACCAAACGCTAAGAAGACTTATACAGTAAGTATCTATAAGAGCAGTAATAACACGGAGATAGGCGAGGTTATCGTAAATGGTATCGCAGCAATCACAAGAAAGAATAATCCTACTATCTATGAGATTGCAATTCCGTCAGAGCTTAACGGAGGCGATTCAAGAGCAGAAAACCCTGCAACTATCACAATACATACATCAAGCGGTATTGCAGAAATCTCAATGAAGAATAGTGAAACAGGCGGTTACGATGTAGCCCACGGTGAACTTATAACAAAGAGAATGCTTGATGAACCCGATGTTTCAAAGATAAATAAGTTTGAATTTACAATTAGATCATCATCAGGCAGTGTAAAGCAGACATACACATTGTATGTATATACTGATTACGAAGACACAGATGTCAAGTCAGTTTCACTTAATAAGACTGAACTTACAGCCGGTGCCTCAACAGATGTAGATATTTCGTTATTCTCAGTTCCTGATGACCGTATCTACACAGCAGCTGTAAACAGACGTAATCCGGTTGACCTTTCAATCGTTCCTACAGGTAACATGGCAAAGGTAGAACTTACAGGATTCGGTATTGACGGTATTCTTGTAAGTGACAACTCACACGGTTATGTATTTGAAAATCTTGCACTTAACTCAGAAAATGATACAGTATTTAACTTTAGAATTATGAGTTATGACGGTAAGGTTGTAAGTGATCCATATCAAGTAATAATTAAGTATGTTGAAGATTCAGACGTAGCTCTAAAGAGTGTTGTCTTTGACGGTGTAACAGCTGAAAAGGCAGACTTTAAGTCTAATACATATCTTGTAAGAGCAGACAGTACCGTAACAAACGGCATACTTACAATAACTGCGGCAAACGAAGATGCAGTAGTTAAACTTGACAGCGATAAATCAACAAACGGTGTCTTGAACGTATCTTATAATGTTACAAAGAACGTATCTAAGGTTGACTTTACCGTTACATCTAAGGACGGTAAGGCAGAGCAAGCATACACATTGTATATTATAAGAAGCAATACGGGTGAAAAAGAAGTCTATGTCAACGGAACCAAGCTTACAAAGACAAGCGACGGTTACACTTATGAAGTACCTTACGGAGCAACTGCGGCAGATATTAAAGTTGTTGCAGACAGCGAAGTTTCAAAGGTACAGATTGGTGACAGCGAGTTTAAGGTAAGTGAAAATACTGAAACAGTAACTCTTGATTCGGGTAAGACAACAACTGTTAAATTCAAGATTTACTCATATCCGTATGACGATAACAGCTTTATTGCAGAAACAATTACACTTGTAAGACAAGACCAGTCTTTGGCACTTTCAAATGTAATGGTTCAGAGCAAGTCAGAAAGAGATTATACAAAGCTAACTCCGGATAAGTACGGAAATTATAAGACAGCTATTCCGAGCACAGATGACAGTGCAAGCATTGTAATTGCAACAAGAAGAAGCGATTCAAAACTTGGACTTATCAGAGTAACAGACACAGGTGATGTTGTTCTTGGTGAAGATCAAGGTCAATTATCAGTACCTGATATTGCAAACCTTGGAACAGTAAATAAATTCTATATTGTTGTTTCTGACGGAACAAAGACAAGCAGATATGAACTTGTAATTGTTAAGTACAGCAATAATACAAGTGTAGAAAAGGTAATCGCCGAAAGAGGTACAGAGGACGAATATGTAGCTAAAGATGCATCGTGCGGCGGCGGCTCAACTATCCTTCCTGAAGACCCTGACGGCAGTAAGGCATCACCTTACCAGATTACGACGGCCGAAGAACTTCAGGCTATGTCAGATCATCTTGATGCATACTATGTATTGATGAATGATATTGACTTAAGCGGTACTGCATGGACTCCGGTTGGTACAATTTCCAAACCGTTTACAGGTAACCTAAACGGTAACGGAAAGTCAATATCAAATCTAACAATTACAGCTACATCAAATGATACAGCATACGGCTTGTTTGGTGTAAATAAGGGTGAAGTTTATGACTTCAAACTTGAAGATGTAAATATTACATCTGTTGCAGGCACATCATATCAATATATCGGTGCCGTGGCAGGTAAGAATGAACAAAACGGTGTAATTTCAAGAGTAGCCGTAGCTTCAGGTAATATTGAATCTTCATATGCAGCCGGCGGTGTAACAGGTGATAACCGTGGTACTGTCGAAGACGCATATAATAAAGCAACAATTACATCAGGTGAGTACGCAGCAGGTATTGCAGCATTGAACCATAACGCTGTTAAGAATGTATATAATGTAGGTTCAATAAGCTCAACATCAAGTAATTTAACCGATGAACACGTAGCGTCGATTGTTGTATTGAACCTTGACAACTCAACAATAAATAATGCATATGCAGTAATGCCTAGCCAAATCTACAGCAAGGTGGGAAGCAACAGCAATGTATATAACAGTGCGTCAGTTCTTCCTGAAAAGCTTGGAGATATAGCAACATTCAATGATTGGGACTTTGCAAATACATGGGTAATCAAGACAGCTCAGTATCCTACATTCAGGAACCAATCAGCTGATGCAGATATATCAAATCTTAACATTCCTGACGGCAGCCAAGCACGTCCGTTTGAAATCACATCAGCCGCAGGATTGAAGAGCATCGGTAACGATGAGGAAAGCTTAACAAAGCATTATGTATTGAAGAATAATATTTCAATGAAGTATAATTCGGATTACATTCAAATGGATCCTATCGGTTCAGAAGATACACCATTTACAGGTAGTCTTGACGGTAACGGATTTACAATTTCCGATTTGAAGATTACATCACAGAAGAGCGTAAACGGTCAAGATTATTCAGCTTTGTTTGCTGTAAACAACGGTACTGTTAAGAACTTGAGATTTGCGGTTGCGACAATCGGTGAAAACGGAGTTGAAAATGCATCTGTTGTAGCAGGCATTAACAACGGTACAATCGAACAAGTTGCAATTGAAACGGGCGGTAAGATTACAGCTAAGAATGCAGCCGGTTTTGCAATCGAAAACAACGGTACTATTGAAAACTCATATATTACATCAACTGCACTTGTAAGCAACAATGCTTCTGCAGGTATAGTAATAAGCAATAATGCCGGTGCAACAATCGGATATGTATTCGCTAACGCAAATATGTCAAGCTCAATGTTTGATAAAGCATCGATTGCTATTAACAGTGACGGTACAATTACACATACACACGGTGTAATGGGTGCATTGTTTGTTAAGAATGATACATCAATCGTTACGACAAATGATAATAGCAGTATTGCTGCATCTGACCTATATGTTCAGTCAATCTTTAGCGATTGGAACTTCAATGATATATGGTATATGACATCAGGCAGCTACCCAATGCTACAAGTTACAAATAAGACTTCGTCAGTTTCTGCACAAAGCATTGACTTGTTTGCAGACGGAGAAACAACCTGCGAACATATTGTATATATCAGAGATACTAAGAATTCGGCTAATATTTACATAAAGGCTCAGAATCCTTATTCAACAATCGCAATCAGAGGCGGTTCATATACAGGTGTATTTGAAGGTGTTATAAACGGACTTATCAATGATAAGACAATAATTCCGTTTACAATTACATCAACAAGCGGTGCAAGTCAGGAACATAATCTTGTAATTATTAAAGAACCTACTTTGGCAACCCTTGACAGCGTTGTTATTGACGGAACGACAGTTGCTCGTGTAAATAACACATACGTTGCAGAAATAGGTAAGTCAGCTGATTCTGTAAATGCAGAAATTACTCCTATATCAGGTACAGTTGAAGTACTTGACAAGGATAGAAATGTTGTTTCGTATGAGAGCATGAACGGCTTGACATGGATTAATACAGCACTTCCTGCAAATGTCGGTACTACAACAACTTATACATTGAGAGTAACAAACGGTAATGCACTTTCAACAGTTGAATATCCGTTAATCTTGAAACCTGCTGAATATCATACAGGTTTGAAGTATGTACAGGTTGATCCGCTTACTCTTATAGGCAATGTTCTTGTAGGTTCGGGTTATACAGATGTTACAGATATAAATGAAAATGTTTATAACTATGTAATTACCAAGGACCTTGAATATATCAATATTAAGGCTGAAACTGTAAACTCTACTTCAAAGGTAAGCATTGCATCAGAGTATAATTCGGCTAATGTACAAGAAATCGAAAGATATAAACTTGATACATCAATTAAGGATATTTACATTCCGATTGACGTAACAACAGAAGAGAATGTTGTTGAACATTATGTACTTCACTTAACAAGAAAGAGTATTGATGATTCATTAAAGACTGTTAAGGTAACATACGGTAGCAATGTTTATACTCCGACAGCTGAAAACAGAGTAATGGATGAAGAAACAGGAGCAACTGCAGACGTATATGTAGTTAAACTTGATACTCCGGGTAATGTTCCGTTTACAAATAAGACATATGTTGATATTTTGATAGAGGCTAATGATATTTATACACTTGTAAATGCAGGCAGCCCGACGGCAACAGACCCAACATCAGCTAATTCGGATAAGTGGACAGCAACTAATGTACTTCTTGACGGCGAAGAATTAACAATCTATGAAATCAAGTCAAAAGCTGCTGACTTAGAAACAATTAAGGTATCATATCTATACATCTACAAGAAGAGTGATAATGCAAACCTTAAGACATTTACCGCAACTTACGATGACGGCGGAACAAAAACAACTGTTGAAGCCGGTAAGGATATAGACGGTGAATATCAGCTATGGATTCCGTCTGATGTTACAACAGTAGATCTTGAGGCTATAGCATCAACTCTGTTGGCAGAAGTACAGATTGACGATAATACTTCGTCATTACATAATAATGTTTATAAGAACTTTACAATAACAGGTAAGAACACTATTAATGTAATGATTAAATCTTCATTAAATACTACTGCTGAGTATAAAATTAATATCAATAGATTGAATCTTGATCTTGAAGCTGTACAGGCAGGACCTTACAGCGGCGGCAACTTGTCAAATGCTCTTTGGGACAGCACAAGAAATGCATATGTTGTTCGTCTTGATCCGCAGACTGATGATTTGCCAAGTGCAATCGCATCAGTGTTGGCTAAGGATGCTAATAACTACATCAGAATAGGTCACTTGACAAGACCTGAAAAACCTACTCAGGGAAGTATGACAGATGAACAGTATGCAGCAGCACTTGCTCAATATGAGAAAGAGGTTGCAGCATATGAAACAGCCGCAGCAAACGACTATTCAGCAACCGATGCAAGCGTTGTATGGGATGGCGGATGGCGTCAGACAAGCAACCAGTCTTATAAGATTCCTCTAATCAAAAAAGACGGTGGATTTACAGTAGTTAAGATTCAGGTTGGTGTAGCTAATAACTATAAGGCTCAAGCAGATGCAACTATTGATGAAAAGATTGGTACTGTTAAGACTTATACATTCTTAATAGGTCAGAAGTATAAGAACACTGATGCAGATATTGATATTTATATTGACGGTAACTTGCTTAAAAATCCTGAAAAGGTCGGCGATGAGATTATCTATAGATACGGTATCGTGAAGGATGCAACTGTAAAGGTTGGACTTCGCATTGATGAACATGCACCAACTCCATATGATCCGACAGTATCAGTAAATTCAGTATCTGAAAACGGAATTGTAAACAGATCTGATTATAATTATCCGACAGATGGTGTACTTACAATTCCTGTAAATACAGCAAGATCAGTATCTGAAGATACTCCTGATACAAATATTACTATTGTATCAATACCTGAAGCAGGTACAGGATATACTCATCAGTATAAGGTTGTAATCTACAGATTGTCAGAAAATACAAATGTACTTCATAACAGCAGTGACAACTCAGAAACTGTTGTAAATGAAACTACAAGATATGACGGTGAAACAAGTCCAAATGTTGTAGATTATTACAAAGTAAGCGAATCAACACTTACAGTTGATGAAAACGGTAATAAGTATTTAAGAGTATATATCAAGACAGAGTATTCAAAGGCTAAGATTACTCTAAACGGTAAAATATATACCGGAATAACAGATGATGACACTGTAATAAGTGGTTCAAATGTAGTAAACGGCGGAGATATTCACGGTATCTTGATTCCTGTAAAGGATGGCGAAAGCGTTAAGGTAATTCCGTATGTAGTAACATCAGAAGACGGCAGACATACTTCAAACAATGCATTAAACGTAACAATCCAGTCGATTAATACTAATGCCGATTATGTAACGGTTAATGGTGTAGAAGCATATGGTCCGTTCACTGAGGACGATTCGGATCTGCCGTATTATAACAGCTATATTCCTTACAGTGTATATGAAAAAGCAGTTAATAATGCCGAAAAGACATCGGTTGTTGTTCAGGCGGCTGTTCAGTCGAAGGATACAACAGCAGAACTTCTATGGGAAGATGTCGACTTTGATTATCACGGAAATGATGCTAAATACAACATTCCGTTCAGAGTATCCCACTCATACTTGTTTGACGATGCAGATCCTGATATTCCTCATGTGGTTAAATTCAGAATTATCTCTGAAGCGGGTACAATGCAAGAATATGAATTGAGAGTTTATCTTGCAGATAACACAAACAGAGATGTTGAATATGATGCCGAAAGTGATAATTACAGTGTATGGGTTGGTCCTGCAGGAACAATTAACAGCATACCGCCTGCTAAGTACGATAAGAACACAGGCAGATACACTGTAGAAATTGAAACAGGTATAACATCTGTTGACATGAAGGTAATCGCAGATTATGAATATGCGGGCGTAGATATTTATGACCCATATACATCATCATATACAAATAACTATGAATTACATCAAAAACAAGTACAACTTTCAAATCTTGAACCTAACCAAAACTACACATTGTACTTTAGAATACGTTCACAGGATGAAATGTTGTCAGGTGTTGGTGATGGTAAGGAATACATAGTAGACCTAATCAGAAAGTCTAATAACAGAAAAATTGATCACGTATATGCATATCCTGAAGATAAAACGGGTAAGTTGTTCCAGTCAGTTGTTGAAAATATAACTGTAAACAATCCGATTATCATAAAGAATATAACATACGGTACATCAATCGTTCCTATTGAAATCGGTGCTGATTACTCAACAGCAAGAGTTGGTATGACGATAGACGGTGTAGATACTGTTTCGACAAATCAAACTCTAAAGATAAATATTCCGTTTGACAGTAATGACGATGATGTTGATGAAACAACAGGCGAACGTTCAAGAACATTCCAGGTAACGGTATGGAGTTATGAAGGCGATATTGCACCTGCATACTACACACTTAAGATTATCAGAAAGATGAATAATCTAAAGCTTAAGGAAATTACACTTGACGGACGTTATGCAGAGCAAGACAGAAACGACCCTTATACATTCAGAATTGATGTAGGGGCAGATGAAACACTTGTAAATGAAATCAAAGCTACTGCTCTGAACGCCGGGGAATACGTAGAATTTGAGAATAACGGATTTGCTCTTTCAAGCAATTCATATTTGAATTATGACGTATCAACAATTCCGACATCGTCATCGGTAACGATTGATATTAAGGTTGGTTCACCTGATTTGCTGTCAGATGGTACAACTCCTGATGAGATAGCAATAACAAAGCTTATTATTACAAAGCTTTCTCCTGAAGAAATGCGTTCTGATTTGAAACTTGATATGTTTGTCAGCGATATTAAGTTAGTTGACAGCTCATATGTAAAGGCTGCAAAGCAGAGCGAAGATAAGACACTTGTAAACGGCAAATATGTTTATACATATAATTACATAAGCTATATTAATCCAACGGCAAATATGGCATATGTTAAGTCACAGACTAAGTCGGCAAGCTCAAAGATTGAATTCTTTACTGATTTTGGTAAACCTGCGATCGCGAGCGGAATGTTGGCAGTTGATACAGAGGCATCAATGTCAGGTATAGATGACATCATATTGAAAGCCAGAGTAACAGCCGGTGACGGCAGAACACAGGATTACACATTGATGATTCAGAAAGCTTCAAGTGAACTTGGTATAGACAAAGTATATGTTGACGCTACAGGCGGACTTTCTACTGAAACTCAGCAGACAACAAGAGTTACAGGTAAGGTTACAGGTTATGAAGCGGGTGTGGAACCTAATACAACGGCAATATCGTACAAAGTTGAAATGCCGATGAATACACACATTGCACAACCGTTTGTATTCGCAATAGACCCATATGCGGTAATTCAGT
>OLVX01000176.1_pt1 | contig 64956 bp, 93 predicted proteins | sample 1673271 | NCBI WGS metagenome assembly OLVX01 (sample SAMEA3178939, study PRJEB25190) | human gut metagenome | biome: human gut; feature: human-associated habitat; material: faeces | place: Austria | collected 2013
GGAAGATATCTCATAAATATTTCTTCCTCTAATTCGACTTCCTCGAAAATTCTCCGGGGGATATTTTCAGGTAATGTTTTAGGGGTCTATCTGGTCGGCAGCCGTCGCAGAAAACTCTTTGTCCAGTGCCCTATGGATGGCGAGTTATATTTCCTCCTTTTCATACTTTCGCTCCTTTCAAATGATAGACGAACAGTACCTTATAGGCCTCTAAAACATTACCCGAAATACCCCATTTCTGCAAGAATAGCATCTATAAGTTTTTAACAACTATTTAGAAAGAGGTGACAAGATGGCACATACTCATCCTGTTGTTGACAGCGATTCTCGTTTTGTCATCAATTCCACTACAAGAGTAATCTCTACTACCTCAGATAAGCTTGAACTTATCCAAGGAGATCATCAGTCAGAGCGAATTACCTTCGAAATTCCCAAAATTGTTGAAGGCCATGACATGAGTCTCTGCGATCGAATCGAAATTCACTACATTAACATCGACCGCAGAACAAGCGCAACTAGTAGGGATGTTTACATTGCAGATGATGCGGCCGTCGATGGTGATAAGCTCATCTTTAGTTGGCTCATCTCTGGAAATGCAACCAAATACTATGGTCGACTGAATTTCATTATTCTTTTTGAGTGTCTTGATCCTGATGGCAACTATACTTACAAGTGGAACACCGAAATTTGTAAGTTACTCACCATTGGCGAGGGTATTAGTAATACCTCCGCTGTGATTGAAGACCATTCGGATATTCTGGAGAAGTTTAGTAAGGAGATTTTAGAAGAAGCTTGTGAGAAGAGCGTTCAACCAGACTGGAACCAGAACGATGAAACTTCTCCGGACTATGTGAAGAATAGGCCGTTCTATACGTCCACAGAGGAAACTGTGCTTCTTGAAGAAAGCACCGTATCGTTTACCAACCCAAGTGCGGGCTTTTATTATGCGGTAATACCAACAACTATTGAACTCACATCCGGAGAGACATACAAAGTATATTGGGACGGTACGACATATGAATGTGTTTGTGAATCTATTATGGGGTACGCCGTAATAGGAAACCCGTCTATTATTGGTGTTGGTGCAGATACCGGCGTTCCATTTGTAATAACCCCGCTTGCTGATGACAATGGTACAGAGATTTATACAAAAGACGCTTCTGCCTCTCACACAATTTCTATTAGTGTATTTGCTGGAGAATTAGTAAAGATTGATACCAAGTATTTGCCGATTTCTACTGATGATTCCTATGGTGTTATCAAAAGGTCTGATATTGTTTCCGCGTATAACTTACCCGCAAACGCTCCACACGACCAGATGGTAGATGCAGTCACAGCATTTGAAACTGGAAACGCCAGCATCGTGTGGGACGGAGTTAAGGTAATCTCGGCTGATTATAACTCGTCCACTGACAAGATTTTTGTTCAATTTGCAGGAGAGCCATTGAGCTTTAAAATATTTGAAAACTTAGACGGTTTTTATATCCGAACAATTGCGTCAAGCATCGCATACGCAGAGCTGCAAGGGGAGCAAGCACGAATCTTTAATAGCGAAGGAACCTATACCGTATTGTCTACCGAAGGGGTGCAAAGTAACTCAACCTTAAGAACAAGTGCCAACAATTTTTCTATTAAAGGTGAAATTAGAGGATATTCACTTGTTTTGCGTTCCTCAACAAAAAACAGCACAAAGAGATTCCGAATCACCGTAGACGATAGCGGAACTATCTCCGCAACGGAGGTAACGTAAATGGAATACATCATACCTGCGGCATCTGCCATCGTGGTGGCTGTTAAAACTTTTTAATCACGCAAAAATTATATTGCAAAATATCGAAAGGTTGTGTATAATGTGCGCAAGAGATTATACAAAAACCTGTAAAAAAGCGAAAAACCACAACGAAGTACACTAAAGTTTCTTGGTTTAATATCGAGAAGGACGATACGGAAGCTAAGTTGGTTGTAGGCGTTGGAGTGAGATCCGACAACAATAGTGGCGCGGTTACTTTTTCTATTACTACGTAAGTAAAATCAAAATAGAAAAAAAGGGGGCGATTCGCGATGGCTCTATCTAAAAGAACCTACGTGACTGGATCTACGATTACGGCTGAAAATTTGAATGCTATTCAGGATATCGCCAAGGCAGTTGCTGATTATCTGGTTGCACACCCGATTAAGGCGATTGCCGGATAAAGGAGGATTACAGATGTCGCTTACAAAGAGAAATTATGTGAGTGGAGAAACAGTTATAACCGCGAAAAACTTAAATGAGATACAAGATTCAATTGTTGCCTTGGAAGGAAAGGATTTAACAAAAGAAGAAGTTGTTGATGCATTGGAATACACGCCTGCAAAAGCTAGCGATATTCCAACTACTGATATTTCTGCCAATACGGCGGCTAGACATTCCCATGGCAATAAGAATGTTTTAGATAACATAACTGAAATCACAAGTATTTCAGGCGGAGCGGTTACTGGTGGTGTTAATGCACTTGTTACCAAAAAGGTATTAGCTGCTACTAGTCAACTGGTTATGGACAAGATACCATCAAAGTTGAAGAACCCATATGCACTTACTTTTACCGGTGCAGCCTCTGGAACGTATGATGGTTCAAGGGCAATTACGATAAATATTCCTTATGGTGGTACTTTGACTGGTAACTTGACTGGTAAATACATAACTAGTTCCTGGCTTAAAACCACTGATGCATCCGAGCTTTCGGCAACTTCAGAGAAGATTGCTGTTTTAGATTCTACAGGATGGATTTATTATAGGACCTTGGAGCATTTGAAGAGCGACCTTGGCGCGAATTATTTTATAAATGTTAAGGATTATGGAGCAAAAGGTGATGGTGCAACTGACGATACGATATCTGTGCAAAACGCACTTAATGCGGCTCAAGGCAAAACACTTATTATTGATGGAGTTTGCAAAATTACTGCACCTTTAGTTGTTAAAGATAATACCGAAATTATCGGTATAGGTAGCCGTGCAAGCGGATTTGATAGCCATGTTGCAGGAACACTTTTCGCAAGCGAAAACGCCAACGGTATTTATAAGTGCTTGTTTGAAAATTTAAGAATCCGCAATCGGAATCTGTCTCCAACAGACACTGACGGACAATATGTAGGTCAAGTGTTCAGCTCTCTTTACGAAAGCAGAGTGACTGAGTGCTATATTGAGCATTTTGCACAGATTTGCAGCAGAATGGCTCGTATCTCGTCAATCGACCACTGTGAGATGTACTATGTCAACAAGTCGCTCGTCAACGACGTAATTGACTCGATGATTGAGTCAAACTACATAAACGCAAGAAATACTGCGGCAGGCCGAACAATAATGGTCCATGGATTGTTTAGCAACTCGATGTTCGCAAATAATTTCTGCGACTACTGGGGAACAGCGTTTAGACTCGAATCCGGTAGCAAACCGAGTAATGTTATTGGCAACACATTCGACAACTGTGTATCGGTTTTCCGTGACTATGTAGCAGGATTAAGCATTGTAGGCAACAATTATACCAACATCAAGTATGTGTCTGCTAATTGGCAAGCTGGCGGTCAGCCGTCTGCGACAATTCAGGGTACTAAGTGGAGTGTATTCAAGTTTGATGGCGCAACAACTTCTCACACAGGCGCATCCACACAGTGCTGTTTGAGTGATACAACATTTAACTCAAACACTTTCGGCAATTGCTCATATTATATAGATGTCGAAAATGGTGTTTCTGTTTATCCTGTTCAGCGATGCAAATTCTCTGACAATGCGTGGGAAGGTTTACTTGTCGATGCCGCTTTCACTAATCCTCAAAGCGCATATAACAACGGCGGTATGCGGACAGTCTATTTTGACTTCTGGGAAGGACAAAACGTAGATGTACTTCCGTCCGCAAACCTTGTTAGCAACTCGGCAAAATCGGTTTTCGCCTATGATGGACTGAATTTGTGGTATAAAAAGAGAGAAATCCGCAACTTCAACGGAGCGTGGAGATTCGCTGACGGCTCGATTTTGTCAAATGAAATTTGGGATTTGGCAGACAGAACTTATTTATCCAGAAATGTTGCGGCAAACACATCGAGAACATATTCAACTGAACATTGGTACAAAATTGGTTATAATGGCTCAGAGTACACTGACACTGGCTATGCGGGCAATCCTATAGTTTCCAACATCACCAAAAATGGATTTACAATTCAGACCAAGAATACGCTGACGGGATTAGGCTTTTATCTGCCATACGGAGCATTTACATTCTCAGCAACACTGCCGACAGGCATAGAGGCGTATTTGCTTGTTGTTCCTGCAAGCGGTACACTCGAAAGTCGCAATCGAGTTGAAAGCGGTGCTACGCTTAATTGCAACGATTTGTCTAAGAGCTATGTGTTGTTGTTCTGTAGCCGCACCACAATTGGCACTTATTCGGTGAGCAACATCAGCATTACGGATAATTCGTATGCAGAGGTCTCGACTGCTCCGTATTATCTGAAGGAAGAAAGTCAAACAAAGAGAATCGAAGACATCGCAGGCTACTACACAAGCGACACTGTAGAGGGCGCACTTGCGGAAATCGGCGGCACACTTAACGAACTTAAGGCAGCAATCAACAAAATAAGAGGGGTTATCTGATGAACATATCAAGCGCATTGTCCGCACTTGCTAACGATGTAACTGCGGCAATGGCAAAGATAATATCAGAAGGCAGTGGCGTGATGTACAAGTGTACCATTCCTTGAGCGCGCTGGTGGGAATCTATGTGGAGGTGGTTGAAAACGGCTCTTGAAAAAATGGTGTACGAGGATAACGTAACGGTCATCAATGCCGCCCAGAATGTAATGAAAAGAAAACACGATCGCTTGTTAAAGGTGTTCGCTGGCATGCACTAATTCTATAGCAATTCAAAATGGAAAGGAGGCATTACTGATGAAGAAAGCAAAACCAACAAAGGCCGAACCTCGTAAGATTCGTCCGGCATTAACCCCCGAAGCTCGAGAGAATCAGCTTATCGCTTTGGCTGTTGATCTTGTCGAACAACGGCTTCTAGACGGTACTGCCTCTTCTCAGGAAACCACACATTTTCTCAAGCTCGGCTCCATGAAGAACAAACTTGAGATGGAAAAATTGAAGGAAGAGAATCGATTTCTTAAGGCTAAGACCGAAGCGGTGCAATCTAGCAAGAGAGTGGAAGAACTATATTACGAAGCTATCAAAGCAATGCGTCGCTATAGTGGTCAAGGAGGAGCCCCCGATGAGGATGAATACTAAGACATATTCTGAACTCATTGCGATCTCGTCTTTCGAAGAGCGGTTTGAATACTTGCGACTTAAAGGGTCTGTTGGTAAAGACACTTTCGGCTACGATCGATATTTGAATCAGATTTTATACAATTCTCCTGAATGGAAGAAACTGCGAAATCAGATCATCATCCGTGACAATGGTTGTGACTTGGCATGTGAAGGCTATGATATTCATAGTCATATCCTGATTCATCATCTTAACCCTATTACGGTTAATGATGTAGTCGCTCGTAGTCGAAATGTCTTTGATCCTGACAATCTTGTCTGTGTGACTCATAACACGCATAATGCCATTCACTATGGTGATGCCAGTTTGCTAGTTACCGGGCCGATTGTTCGAACAAAAAATGATACGTGCCCATGGAGGCATTAAAGGAGGAAATTATGGCCAAGCATAACTATACCAATTACTCCAAGCAGAGCAAGAAGCCCGAGGAGACTTCGATGCCTGCCGAACCTGTCGTTTCGATGAGCAAGCGAGCCTCTGTGCTCGAACCCGAAGAGACTCCTGCTGCAAATGCTGTTGCCAAGCCTGAACCCATTACTGGTGTTGTCGATAACTGTATTCGACTGAACGTTCGTGAAAAGCCGAGTATTGATGCTGAGATCCTAACTGCTCTTGAGGCCGGCTCTGAAGTTCGTCTTATGAAGGATGAGATGGAGAATGGGTTTTACAAAGTTTGCACGGCAAGCGGTCTCGAGGGCTATTGCATGTGCGAGTACATTGTGATCAAGTAACATAAGGAGGAGTCAAAATGGATTCTAGTATCCTTACCTCCATCAAGAAGCTTCTTGGGATCGCAGAAGAAGATAAAACCTTCGATCAGGATATTATTATCCACATCAATTCCGTTTTGGCCATTCTTTGTCAGCTTGGCATTGGACCTAATACCGGATTCATGATCGAAGACAACAGCGCCATTTGGAGCGATTTCCTCGGCGAATCTGCAAATCTAACTTTGGTTCAAAGCTATGTATATATGAAGGTTCGACTGATGTTTGACCCTCCAACAACTGGCACCGTCGCAGACGCGATTAACAAGAATATTAGCGAACTGGAATGGCGAATTAATGTTGCTGTCGATCCAAAAAGTTAATATCTTGAAAATAGCCTATGAAAGAAGGTGACGTAATGGGAACTTATAACGACGAACTTTGTCATTATGGCATCCTAGGCATGAAATGGGGTGTTCGACGCTATCAGAATAAGGACGGCACTTTGACTAAGGCCGGTAAAAAGAGAGCGGCAAGAATGAAAGACGAGTACACTCAGCTTACTGGAAAGCAGCTGAGACGTAATCCAAGTAAGACTAAAGATCTTGAAGAAAAACCAAAGGAGAATACTTGGCGCAACATTAGCGACGACGAACTTCGAGCCAAAGTGAATCGTCTTCAGCTCGAGAAAAACTATCTTGATCTCAGTAGGCAGATTTCGTCTATGACACCGAAAAAAGTTTCATTTGGTAAGAAGGTTATTGACCATCTTGGAAGTAAAGTTATTCTTCCAGCCGCGACTGATGCTGGTAAAAATCTTCTTACTCAATATCTCAATAAAGCTGGAAAAGAAGCTCTTGGTCTTGGCGACCAGGATAGCATAGAGGCTTTGAGAAAGCAGGTTACAAAGATGAATTTGCAGAAGCAGAAGATCGAGCTTAGTAAGTATTTCGCAGAAGAGAAAAAGAAGAAAAACGAAGGGTAAGGTTCGATAGCATATGGCATTATCAAACACGGCCACGCCAATTTACTACGGCCAGTTTCGTGATGCCGTAATGCGTGGTGAAATTCCAGTAAACAAAGAGATCTCCATGGAGATGAATCGTATTGATGACCTTATTGCTAATCCAGGAATCTGGTATGATGATGAGGCTATCAATGGCTTTATTGATTTTTGTGAGAGCGAATTAACCCTTACAAATGGTGAAGACCTGCATCTCTTGGACTCTTTTAAGTTATGGGCCGAGCAGATATTTGGTTGGTATTATTTCGTTGAACGAAGCGTTTACATTCCATCTTCTGATGGACGCGGAGGGCACTATGAGCGAAAGCAGATTAAGAAAAGGCTTGTTAATAAGCAGTATCTGATTGTTGCTAGAGGAGCCGCTAAATCAATGTACGCTTCTTGCATTCAGAATTACTTTTTGAATGTCGACACATCAACAACTCACCAAATTACAACTGCTCCGACCATGGCTCAGGCTGAAGAAGTCATGTCACCTATTCGTACCGCTATTACACGGGCAAGAGGTCCGCTGTATCGATTCTTAACTGAGGGTTCTTTGCAGAATACCACAGGTTCAAAAGCTAATCGGTGCCAGCTGGCTTCCACGAAGAAGGGTATTCAGAATTTCTTGACCGGGTCCTTACTTGAGGTAAGGCCCATGTCAATAGACAAACTTCAAGGCTTGCGAGTTAAAGTTGCCACTATTGACGAATGGCTTTCTGGTGACGTTAGGGAAGACCCGATTGGTGCACTTGAACAGGGCGCTGCAAAGGAGCAAGGATCTGCCGAGAACAATGACTATCTCATTGTAGCCATCAGCTCCGAGGGCACTGTTCGTAATGGTAGTGGTGATACAATCAAAATGGAGTTGTCCGACATTCTTAAAGGCGAATACTACAATCCTCACGTATCTATCTGGTGGTATAAGCTAGATGATCTGGATGAAGTATCAGATCCTGAAATGTGGCTTAAAGCCAATCCAAATCTTGGCAAGACAGTTACCTATGAGACTTACCAGCTTGATGTTGAGAGAGCCGAGAAGAATCCGGCGGCAAGAAATGACATTCTTGCAAAGCGATTTGGCATTCCAATGGAAGGTTATACCTACTTCTTTACTTATGAAGAAACTCTTCCACATCGGAGAAGAGACTTTTGGAGAATGCCTTGTTCACTTGGGGCCGATCTTTCTCAGGGTAATGACTTTTGCGCTTTCACATTCCTATTTCCATTGTCTGGCGATGCTTTTGGTGTCAAGACCCGAAATTATATAACCGAATTAACATTGAAGCAACTTCCTGCTGCTATGAGGGTCAAGTATGATCAATTCATGAAAGAAGGAAGCTTAATTGTTATGCCCGGAACTATTTTGGACATGATGCAAGTCTACGAGGATTTGGATAATTATATCTCACAGTGTGAGTATGATGTTCGATGCTTCGGTTTTGACCCATATAATGCCAGAGAATTTGTGGAACGCTGGGAACGAGAGAATGGCCCCTTTGGAATCGAGAAAGTCATCCAGGGTGCCCGGACTGAATCTGTCCCCCTTGGTGAATTGAAAAAGCTTGCAGAGGAGCGTTTACTTTTGTTTGACGAAGAGCTCATGTCTTTTGCAATGGGTAATTGTATAACGATTGAAGACACAAATGGCAATCGAAAGCTACTAAAGAAGCGCTATGATCAGAAGATTGATGCTGTGGCTGCCATGATGGATGCCTTTATCGCATTCAAACTGAATAGAGAAGCTTTTGAATAAGGAGTTGAGAAAATGGAACTAAAGGACACGATTGCTCTGATGCAGAGCGATGACTATAAGGATCGATTCAAGGCTGAGTATTTTCAGACTAAGATTCGATACGATAAGCTTCATAAGATGCTTATTAAACTGGATGCGGGCACTCTTGACTTCAAGCCTACATGCTCCAAGATTGTCCTTCTCGAGCAGAAGCGGCATATGGGTGAGTATATTCGTAGCCTCCAGCTTCGAGCGGAGATCGAAGGTATTGATCTTGACTAATAAGTATCAAAAGGAGGATCTTCAAAATGGGCTTTGTAGACAGAATCCAGCGTGGCTGGAATGCGTTCAGGAATAGAGATCCTACGCAGGACTTTCGAGATACTGGAATGACATATTATTATCGCCCAGATCGTCCTCGATTTACGAGAGGAAACGAACGTACAATTATGACATCAGTTCTCAATAGGATTGCACTTGATGTATCTGCGATCGATATTGTGCACGTTCGTCTTGATGAGAACGGTCGATTTCTTGAAACGGTCGACTCCGGACTAAATAATTGTTTGTCATTGAGCGCGAACGTGGATCAAACAGGACGCGCACTAAAGCAAGATATTGTTATGTCAATGCTTGACGAAGGCTGCGTTGCAGTTATTCCTATTGATACAACTACTGATCCGAACAAGACCGATTCTTATCAAATCGATACCATGCGGGTTGGCAAGATTATTCAGTGGCGTCCACGGCATATACAGGTCCGGGCTTATAATGAGCTTACCGGAAAGAAGGAAGAAATCTGGCTTCCGAAGAAATCGGTGGCGATTATTGAGAATCCGCTCTATGCTGTGATGAACGAGCCTAACTCTACCATGCAGCGACTAATAAAAAAGTTGGCTCTTTTGGATGTGACAGATGAACAAACGGCATCCGGAAAGTTGGACTTGATTATTCAGTTGCCTTATGTCATTAAGACTGAGGCCAGGCGTCAGCAGGCAGAAACTAGGCGTAAAGACATCGAAATGCAACTTTCTGGTTCTAAATATGGTATCGCATATACTGACGGAACCGAACGGATTACCCAACTGAATCGCTCGCTTGAGAACAATCTGATGAAGCAGGTTGAGTACCTGACGAATCAGCTTTATAGCCAACTCGGTATCACGCAGACAATTCTTGACGGAACGGCTGATGATAAGACTATGTTGAACTACTATAGTCGTACTATCGAGCCCATTGTTTCGGCAATCGTTGACGAAATGAAGAGAAAGTTTCTAACAAAAACCGCTCGTACTCAGCGGCAGTCTATTCAGTTCTTTAGAGACCCGTTCAAGCTTGTTCCGGTAAATGATATTGCGGAAATTGCGGATAAGTTCACTCGCAATGAGATTATGACATCTAATGAAATTCGTCAGATTGTTGGAATGAAGCCATCTGAAGATCCGAAGGCAGATGAACTTAGAAACAGCAATATCTCGCAATCAAAAGACGATCTTTTAAACCAGTCTTATAAGGCTGGTGATAAATATTATGAGGAAGGAGAAAGTCAAAATGTTTAATACCAAGTATTCTGATTGCGATTTTTCTGGATGGGCGACTCGCAACGACCTCGTTTGTGGTGATGGTCGGATCATCAAGAAGGACGCATTCAAGGATAATGATGGGAAAAAAGTGTCTCTTGTGTTTAACCATAATCATGATGACCCGAATGCGGTTCTTGGGCATGCATTTCTTGAGAATCGTGACGAGGGAGTCTATGCTTATGGGTATTTTAACGACACCGAATCTGGCAAGACCGCAAAGGCGCTCGTTAATAATGGTGATGTGAGCTCTCTGTCCATCTGGGCAAATAAGCTTCGTCAGCGCGATGCATCTAATGGTCGCAAGGAGGTTCTCCATGGCGATATTAAGGAACTTAGTCTGGTCCTCGCCGGTGCGAATCCCGGCGCATATATCGATTTTGTTATGGCCCACGGCGACGATGATCTCGATGGTGAAATTGAGGAACTGTACGCTGGTTATAACGAAAACATCGTGATCCACGCGTCTATGAAGGCCATTGAGAATAATGATAGTGAGGATCCCAAGACGGAAGAGAAGAAGGATCAGTCTAAAATGGAAGAAAAGAAGGATCAGTCCAAGAGTGAAAAGACTATTGGTGATGTTCTGGAAACCCTTAATGAGGAACAGCAGATGGCTGTTTATGCTCTGATCGGCGAAATCGCTGGCGATAATAATGATGAAAAAGAGGAGGATAAAACTATGAAGCATAACGTGTTCGATACCGAAGATACTCAGAAGAATAATGTTCTGACTCACTCCGCTATGAATGAGATCCTGGAGCTGTCCAAGCAGTCCAGCATCGGCAGTTTCAGACAGGCTCGTAAGGTCTATGAGGAGCAGAACGAGCTGCAGCACAACGCTTTCGATGATGAAACTCTTGGTGCTCTGATGCCCGAGTACAAGCTGATCGATCCTGCTGAGCCTAAGATTCTGTATCCTGATGATACCTGGGTGTCCAGCGTCATCAATGGCGTACATAAGTCTCCCTACAGCCGTGTCCGTACCCGCCGTGCCGACGCTCGTAAGGCCGAACTGCAGGCTCTGGGTTACAAGAAGGGCGACTATAAGAAGGAGGCCAGGAAGATCCAGCTGCTGGGTCGTACCCACGATGCTCAGACCGTGTACGTGAAGGATAAGATTGACCGTGATGATATTCTGGATATCACCGATTTCGATCTGGTGGCTTACAACTGGAAGATTCTGCGCCACACTCTGGAGCAGACCCTGGCTCAGGCTATTCTGATCGGTGACGGCCGTGACGATCTGGACCCCGATAAGATCAAGGAGGATCACATTCGTCCCATCTGGCACGACGATGAGCTGTACTGCATCCATCAGGATGTAGATATTGCCGCCGCCAAGCAGAAGCTGCAGGGTACTGAGACCGGTCAGCATTTTGGTGACAACTATGTGTATTCTGAGGCCATTATCGAGGCTGCTCTGTACTCTCGTGAGAAGTACAAGGGTTCTGGTAATCTGACCTTCTATTGCACGCCTCACCTGCTGAATGTTATGCTGCTGGCTCGTGATCTGAATGGCCGTCGGATCTATTCTTCCAAGAATGATCTGGTGGCTGCTCTGAATGTCAAGGATATCAAGACTATTGAGCAGTTTGAGGGTCTGATCCGCACTACTTCTGACAGTAAGAAGAAGAAGATGCTGGGTCTGTTTGTCAACCTGGCCGATTATCAGCTGGGCTGTGTTAAGGGTGGTGAGATCACCAAGTTCGAGGACTTCGATATTGACTTCAACCAGCACAAGCTGCTTCTGGAGACTCGTGTGTCTGGTGCTCTGGTTGAGTGGTACTCCGCTATCGCTCTGGAAGAGGACGTCACCAATGCCGGCTGAGTGCCGACTATAATAATTTAAGGAGGTACATATAATGGATCGTATCTATGATCAGGCTAAGGATCAGAATGTTGCTGCTCTGGTGATCTATGCCAAGGAGACTCCCGATAACAAGGCATATTCCGATTCTGAGTGCAAGGTTCAGATGAAGACCAGCGAACTGAGAGACGCCTTCATTAAGCGCGCTCTCGTTAAGGTTGGCAAGGACTACTTTGCACCCGTTTCCTTTACGGTTTCCAGTAATATCGGCGCCGTGACCTACGCCAAGGCCGGTTCTACCACTGGCACTGCCGCTACCGTTGCACTGGCTGCTGCGGCTGACTAAGTGATTGAGGTGAAAATTCAAAATGGGTAAATGGGCCGGAAAGATTGGCTTTGCTGTTCCTAAGGAAACGACTCCCGGCGTATGGAAAGATGAGATTGTACCACGTACTTACTACGGTGACATGATTCGTAATACTCGACGGCTCCAGTCGTCCGGAAATCTCAATGATAATCTCGTTATTGCAAATGAGCTTTCTATCATTGCTGACCCATACGCCAATGAGAATTTTCACGCAATCCGCTATGCTGAGTTTATGGGAACTAAATGGAAAATAAGTAGTGTTCAAGTTCAGTTCCCTAGACTGATACTGGAACTGGGGGAGGTTTACAATGGCTAGCCGCTTAGATTTACAAACCAAGTTGGAAGAATTACTTGGCTCTAAGAATGTGTACTACCAACCCCCAGCTTCAGTACGCATGCATTATCCTGCGATTGTTTATTCTCGTAGTGGCATCGATAATGATTTTGCCGACAACTCCGTCTATATTCAGTCGCATTTTTATGAGTTGACCGTGATTGATGAGGACCCAGATAGTTGGATCGTCGACGCAGTCTCCAAGTTGCCGACTTGCAGATTCAACCGACATTTCACGTTAGATAATCTTAATCACGATACATTCACTATTTACTATTAAAAAGGGAGGATTCAATATATGGCTAAAATTGTATGGGACAAGACCGGCGAACATTTTTATGAAACCGGTGTAAAGAACTGCGTTCTGTACATCCCCACCGAAGGTGTGTACTCCAAGGGCGTAGCCTGGAATGGCATTACTGCCATTACTGAAAGTCCGTCTGGTGCCGAGGCTACCGCTCTGTATGCTGACGACATCAAGTATCTAAACCTGTACTCTGTTGAGGAGTTCGGCGCCACTATTGAGGCTTATACTTATCCGGATGAGTTCGCTGAGTGCGACGGCTCTGCTGAACTTGTAGCTGGTGTGAAAATTGGCCAGCAGGCTCGTAAGCCCTTTGGTCTGTGCTACCGGACCACTATCGGCAATGACACTGATGGTAATGATCACGGTTACAAGCTGCATATCATCTATGGCGCGATGGCTTCTCCTTCTGAGAAGTCCTACAATACTATCAACGATAGCCCCGAGGCAGTTACTTTCTCCTGGGAGCTGACCACCACTCCTGTGAATGTTGCTGGCGCTAAGCCGACTGCATCCATTACTATCGACTCCACAAAGGTTGATGAGCAGAAGCTGGCCGCTCTGGAGGAGGTTCTGTATGGTAAGGATGGTACTGGTAGTGAACATACCGGTGCTGCTGAACCTCGTCTTCCTCTGCCCGATGAGATCAAGACTATTATGACCGCTGCTGGCTAAAAAGCCAATCCTTTGGGGCCGTATTCAGGTAAGCTGGCGGCCCTACTTTTTTAACTTTGAAAGGAGAATTTTACAATGCTTAAGAAGACTATCACTTACACCGATTATAATCAGGTCGAGCGTACCGAGGACTTTTACTTCAACCTGACAAAGGCTGAGGTTATGGAGATGGAGATGAGCACTTCTGGTGGTATGGCTGAGATGATTCAGCGTATTATTGCTGCTCAGGACAGCCCTGCAATTATCAAGATCTTCAAAGAGCTGGTCTTGAAGGCTTATGGCGAGAAGAGCCCCGACGGTAAACGCTTTATCAAGAGCGATGAAATTTCGACGGCATTTGCCCAGACCGAAGCCTACTCCAATCTGTTTATGGAGCTGGCTACTGATGCTGATGCGGCGGCTAAGTTTGTTAATGGGATTATCCCGGCTGACGTTGCTCAGCAGGCCGCTTCTCAGACGGCTATGCCTTCTGCGAATAAGTAATAAAATAGGAGGTGCTGAGGATGCTCCAGTTAACAGTACCTGCAACGGAACAATGGGATGAACAAAAACAAGAGTTTATTCAAACCAGAGAGCAGACACTACAATTGGAGCATTCTCTTGTCTCTCTTTCGAAATGGGAATCAAAATGGAATAAACCGTTTTTGACAAAAAATGCAAAGACATATGAAGAAACATTAGACTACATAAAATGTATGACTATTACACGAAATGTAGACCCAAATGTTTACACATGTCTTACAAATAGGCACATTGAAGCTGTAAATGAATATATACAAGCTCCGATGACAGCAACAACTTTTACAGAAAGCCAAAACAAAAAATATAGTCGGGAAATTGTTACATCTGAGTTAATTTATTATTGGATGATAGCACTTAATATTCCCGTTGAAGAATGCCAGAAGTGGCATCTAAATCGACTTCTGACACTTATTAAAGTTTGTGATATTAAGAACCAGCCGCCTAAAAAGATGAGCAAGAGCGCAATTATGAATCGTAATGCGGCTCTAAATGCCGCTCGTCGAAAGCGCCTTGGTTCAAATGGATAATAAGGAGTGATTATATATGGCTAAGAAAGTATATTTGTCCCCGTCCGATCAGACGAAGAATTATTACGCCTACGGGGATACAACCGAGGCTATTCAGTGCGGCAAGATTGCCGAGGCATGTCGTAAGGCGCTTACGAGATGCGGTGTTGAGGTTATGGTTGGTCAGTATGATACCATGACTAATCGTTGCAGAGCTTCCGATGCCTTTGGGGCTGATCTGCATGTTCCGATTCATACCAACGCTTACAATGGTAAGGTCGGTGGAACCCGTGTGTTCTGCTACAACAAGACTGGTGAGGGCCATAAGGCTGCTATGGCTGTGTTCAATGCCCTTGCTCCTATTACCCCTGGCACTAGCGAAAGCGTCAGCGTGAATGCTAATCTGTTTGAGGTTCGTGTCCCCGCTGCACCTACGGTTTATGTTGAATGCGATTTCCACGACGTGCCCAAGATTGCCAAATGGATTATCGCAAACACGAATACAATTGGTGAAGCTATTGCAAGAGGTATTTGCAACTATTTTGGCGTCAAGTACAAGACCGAGAGCAAGCCTGCCCCCGCCCCTTCCGAGAAGTCTATTGATGAGATTGCTCGTGAAGTGATCGCTGGTAAGTGGGGTAATGGCGCTGATCGTAAGAATCGTCTGACTAAGGCTGGTTATGATTACGATGCTGTCCAGAACCGTGTTAATGAGATGCTTGGTAAGGCATCTAAGCCTTCTAAGAAGTCCGTTGATGAGATTGCTCGTGAAGTGATTGCCGGAAAGTGGGGTAACGGTCAGGATAGAAAGAACCGCTTGACTAAGGCCGGTTATGATTACAATGCCGTTCAAAAGCGCGTAAACGAGATGCTTGGTAAGCTCCCTCAGCCTTCTAAGAAGTCTATTGACGAGATCGCACGCGAGGTAATCCTTGGTGAATGGGGTAATGGTGCTGACCGCAAGAATCGCTTGACCAAGGCTGGTTATGATTATGATGCGGTACAGAATCGCGTCAATGAACTAATGCACAAGTGAGGAATAAGTAATGATTACGTTCAGACAAAAGGGCGACTTTTCAAAGTTAACCAAATTCTTTGAAAGAGCTAAAGAAGTAGTTAAGTTGGGCGAGCTCGACAAGTATGGTCGGGAGGGAGTAGCCGCCCTTTCGTCTGCAACGCCGGTTGATACTGGTAAAACGGCAAGCTCGTGGTACTATAGTATCGATCATCAAAATGGAGCTGCTTCCATAAATTTCTACAACTCAAATGTGAATGATGGAGTTCCCATTGCCATTATATTGCAGTATGGTCATGGAACTAGGAATGGCAGTTGGGTTGAAGGAATAGACTACATAAATCCTGCTATGCGCCCAATCTTTAATAAAATAGCAAATGATGCATGGAAGGAGGTTACTAAGCTATGAGTAGGCAAGTCGATGAAAAAGTTGTATCCATGAAATTTGACAATAAGCAGTTCGAAGCTAATGTCAAAACCAGCATGGGCACAATTGATAAGCTTAAGAGTAGTTTAAACTTCAAAGGAGCTTCAAAGGGTCTTGAAGACCTTGAGAAAGCTTCTAAAAAGGTTTCATTTGACGATATTGCAGCTAGTGTTCAAAGGCTTGAGAATAGATTTTCTGTTTTTGGAATTGCTGGAATGCGTATCGTTGAGCAGTTCACCGATTCTGTTATAGATTCTGTTCGTAGGATTTCAAGAGCGGCAACGAGCTTCATCAGAGAAGGAATTATTCAAGGTGGTAAGCGAAGAGCTATGAACCTTGAGAATGCGCATTTTCAATTGCAGGGTCTGCTCAAGGACGAGGCTGCTGTTGAGGCGGTTATGAAAAACGTCAATGATTCGGTCGACGGAACTGCTTATAGTTTGGACTCCGCTGCAAAGGTTGCTTCTCAGTTTGCTGCGTCTGGAATGAGGGCCGGCGATCAGATGTTCTCTTCGTTGAGGGCAGTTGCTGGCGTCGCTGCAATGACTAACAGCGAATACGACGAGATCGGTAGAATCTTCACTAAGGTTGCTGGTCAGGGTCGTTTGATGGGCGACGACCTCTTGTCGCTTTCTTCTCGAGGTATGAATGCTGCAGCGACTCTTGCTGAGGCTCTTGGCACGTCGGAAAGCGCAGTTCGAGAAATGGTCTCAAAGGGTAAAATTGACTTTAACACTTTTGCGTCTGCCATGGATAATGCCTTTGGTGAGCATGCTAAGAAAGCCAATGAGACCTTGACCGGCGCTTTGTCGAATGTTAAGGCGGCCTTGGCCAGAATTGGTGCTCTTTTTGTATCGCCATTAGTTGAACAGAATGGCGCACTTGTTCAGCTCCTGAATAATGTCCGAGTAAAGATTAATGACATTAAGACGGCAATCGCTCCAGTTGCGGACTATGTCGTTTCCGTGCTAACGAATCTCATAAACAAAGTTTCCGAGTTCGTTAAAAAGCTAGATGTAAAGAAATACTTTTCTGGTCTCGAAAAAGCATTTACATCTTCAAAATGGGATACGTTCATAAAGAAAATTAACGACGCTGGGGTTTCGACTGACAAATTTCAGGAGAAATTGAAAGAGGTTGCTAGTAAGCATGGTGTCTCTATTGATGACCTTATTAAAAAGTATGGAACGCTTGGCGGAGTCATGTCTGCCGGAAAGCTTTCGAAGAGCATCATCGTTGAGACTCTTAAGAAATTTATTAAGGTTGAAGAACACGCATCTGAGGCTACAACCGATATTACGGATAAACTTGAATACTTTAATAAAGTTGTAAAAGAGGTTATTCGTGGTGATTATGGTAATGGCGAGGACCGAGTAAAAGCACTTACAAAAGCTGGTTATAAGTATGCTGAAGTTCAAAAACTTGTTAACTATGTTTGGGAACGAAATGGTAAAACTTGGTCTGATTGTAATTTAACTGCCGCTGAATTATCCAAGACCATAAGTGACTTTTCTGAAGAAGAATTAAAAAGCATAGGATACACCGATGAACAGTCCAAAAAACTTCGGGAGCTGGCAGAAGAGGCGGAAAAAACAGGGACGCCTTTGAACGAGCTTTTGTCTAATCTTGAGAAGCCTACTGGAAAGGAATTAATCATTGATACGATTAAGAATGCCATTCAGGGGCTCGTTTCAATTGTAAAAGCTTTAAAGGATGCGTTTCTTGAGACGTTCGACTTCTCTAAGACTTCTTGTGCTATGCGTAGTTTTCTTGAGGTTGTCAATAAGCTCTCCAAGGGTCTCGTATTCTCAGGAGAGCGAGCTGATAAGCTCAAGAGATCCTTTAAGGGGCTTTTTGCCGTAATCGACATTCTTCGGATGGCTATTGGCAGTGGATTAAACATTGTGTTTAAAATTTTAAAGGCCGTACTTAGTTCGTTCAACATCGAGATTTTGGATGCCACTGCTTCTGTCGGCGATGCAATTGTTAAATTCAGAGATTGGCTTAAAGAGCATAATCTGATAGCCAAGGCTATTGAACTTCTTACCCCAATCATAAAAACGGTTGCTTCGGCCATTAAAGATGCATCCATTGCGGTTTATGATTGGGCTAAGAACAACGAAACGATTCAGAGGGTTCTTAAGAGTATTAGGGACTGGTTTGAAAAGTCATCTGAAAGTATTAAAAGTTGGACTAAAGGTCTAAAAGAAGCAGATAACATTCCTAAATATATATTCTCTGGACTCGTTAATGGGCTTAAGAGTGGAATGTCAAAAGTTATCGAAATCATGGTTGAATTCGGTAGGGGGATTCTTGAGGCTGTTAAGGGCGTTCTTGGTATCCATTCGCCATCTACCGAGTTCTTTGAGATCGGTAAAAATGTTATCGCTGGTTTTGTGCAGGGAATTCAAAATGGAGCTTCTATTGCTTGGAATGCATTAAAGAGTTTCGGAGCAAAGTGCATTGAAGTAGTAAAGGGGATCGACTTTGGTGCCGTTTTGAGTATTGTCTTTGTCGGGAGTACCCTCCTCATTGCAAATAGATTTGCTAAAGTGCTTGATAAGTTTGCCTTTCCTTTTGAGAAACTGGGCAGCATGTTTGGCGCTATTGGCGATGGTATAAAAAGTATGTTCATTGACATTGGAAAATACTTTAAGACCAAAGGACTCGAAAAGATTTCAAAGACGGTTCTTAACTTTGCAATCTCTATTGGGATTCTTTCTGCTGCTATATTTGTTTTGGCGAAACTCGCTAAAGTTGATTCTGATTATATGTGGGAAGCATTCGGCATGATTGCTTCTCTTGCTGCGGTAATTGGTATTTTTGCTGCAGTTGTTAGCAATATCAAACCTGTAGAAGTTCAAAAAGTCGGAGTAGCTTTGCTAGCCGTTTCTTCCGCACTGTTCATTCTCGCCCTTGCACTAAAGAAGCTCGGCGGAATGTCATGGGGGCAACTTGGGGTTGCTGGAGTCGCAATGGTTGGCTTGATGGGAATCATTGCAATTCTTATACGGATAACTAAAAATCGAAGAAACATTAAAGACGTTAAGGACGTGTTTGGGAAAATTGCAAAAGCCATGCTCATGCTCGCTCTGGTTATGAAGATACTAGGTAGCCTGCCCCCAGAGCAACTCGATGTGGCCATGACTGCGCTGACTGGCTTGATGATGACGATTGCAATTCTTATACAGATAACGAAGAACCGTAAGAATATAGACAAGGTCCAAGATGTTTTTATGAAGATCGCTGGAGCCTTTGCTATATTGGCTGTTGCTGTGAGAATGCTCGGACGTATGTCTTGGGCTCAACTTGGAGTAGCCGGAGCGGCAATTGGCGGTTTGACTGTCATTGTTGGCGCCCTTATGTTAATAGTAAAGAAGGCAAAAAAAGACGCGCCCAATATCGGAAGTACCCTGATGGCTATAGCTGGAGCTATGGCGCTGCTAGCCATTACAGTTAGGCTGCTTGGAGGTATAAGTTGGTCTCAACTTGGCGTTGCTGCAGTCGGAATTACGCTATTAACTATTATTACCGGAATATTGATTCTGACTGTTCGAGAATTAGAAAAAGATGCGCCGAAGATCGGAGCTACATTGCTTAGCATTTCTGGAGCTATAGCAATATTGGCAATGGTCGTAAAAATACTCGGTAGTATGAGCTGGAATACATTGGACATAGCGGCAACGGGCATGGTTCTGCTGTCTCTTGTGGTTGGTTTCCTGATTCTTACTATTAGAGAAGTTGGTAGTGACGCTCCAAAAATTGCATCGACGCTGCTGGCAATATCAGGAGCTATTGCTGTTTTGGCGACAATTTCGGTCTTACTTGGCCTTGTCAAGATAGCGCACCTTGCTCAGGGTTTGGGTGTTGTCGTCATACTTGGTCTTATTTTAACGATTTTATTGACTGCCGCAAAGGATTCCGATAAGGCTGTTAAGCCGCTTCTTGCTATGACCGCTGTCATTGGAGCTCTTGCTGGAATCTTTTATTTGTTGACTGCTGTAATTGATTCTGAAAAGCTTCGTACAGCGGCCGAATCGTTGGTATTAGCATTGCTGGCCCTTGGTGTAGCACTTGCGGTAATCGGTAAATTCGGTGGGGGCGCTTCTGGAGCTAGTTTGCTGATAGCGGCGACTGGCCTTTTGGCTATTGCGGCCGCGTTGCTAGTTCTATCCGCAATTCCTAGTGAGAAGATAGGCCAAAGCATTTTGCTTCTGGTTGTAGCATTGGTTGCGTTGTGCGGTGTTGCCGCATTGTTTACAGCTTTCGCTGCCGGTGCCGGACTCATGTCCGCTGTTCTTTTGTCTTTGGCAGCAGTAATCCTTTCAATTGGCGTTGCGGCTATAGCGTTTGCAGGTGCCTTGTATATTGTGGGTTTGGCACTTCCGCTTCTTGCAGATGGGTTTGCAAAACTTATAACAACTCTTGCCGGCTGTTCTAACTATGTCGGGGAATTTTTGAAGACAATGGCCGTTCTTTCTCTAGCATTAGCTATTATAGCCATACCGTTGATAGCAATTAGCGTAGCAATTTTAGCTCTCTCTGTAGCATTCATTGGTATTGCCCTCGCTGCTATGATATTTGCGGGGGCGTTGGCACTTGTTGGAATAACGCTTCCTCTAATTGCTAAAGGATTGGCATCACTTGGCGATGGAATAAACTCTTTCGTAGTAGCAGTTTCAGCTTGTAAGGGGTCCATGGATGACTTTAAGTCTGTTATGTCTGTCTTTGGCGCATCGGTACTTGAAGCCCTTGCCAAGGTTTCCGCTGGGCTTGCATTACTTGGTATTGGAGCTATTGTTGCTGGCATTGGAACGTTGGTTTTGGCTGCTGGAGTTGCGGCACTAAGTATCGCAATTCTGTTTGGTGCTATTAGTATTATGGCTCTGGCCGGAGCGTTCTTAGTTCTTAGCTCGGCCTTGGATGTTACTAGTCAGGCGGCTGAAGCAGGAAAGAATTTGGTTTCTGGTTTTGCGCTTGGAATCTTCGACTCTATAAGTATTGTCATCGATGCTGTTAAGACATTTTGTGGCGGCGTTGTGAATTCTGTGAAAGAGTTCCTTGGCATACATTCTCCGTCCGAGGTAATGAAAGCACTCGGCATAAACACCGCGGAAGGATTCAAGCTTGGTTTGGATGAAAGTTCTGGAGATGTCGAGGAGTCTGCTAAGAGTCTTGCAGAAAAAGCCAAAAACGGAATGGGCGAGGCCGGTTCTGAAGGCGGTTCGAGTTTCATGGATGGGCTTGGTGATAATGTCGATCTTGGTTCTCTGGATCTTGGTTCCATGGATCTTGAGTCTATTAAGAGCAAATTTGGATCTGCTGGTTCTGAAGGCGGTTCGAGTTTCATGGATAGTATCGGGTCTGAGGTTGACGGAAACAAAGAGAATATAACATCTAAGTTCAATACTCTTGGCTCCGATTCGGCTACTGCATTCAAAGAGGGACTCGTCACGAATCTTAATCTTGAACAGCTTGATATTGGTTCAATCGATGTTAATTCTGTTAAGAGTAAATTTGGATCTGCTGGTTCCGAAGGCGGGTCCAGTTTTATAGCATCATTCATTGCTGCTTTGAATGAAACAAAGATAAGCTCCGCAATGCGATCCGTTATAACCGCAATTTCCGAGTTTAAGCCTCGGATGAACAGCGCCGGTAAGGATTTAGCTAAGAAGCTTTGCGATGGGCTCAAAGCGCAAAAGAACTCGATCAAGAACAGTGCAAAAAGTCTTGCTTCGGCGGCATCTTCGGCGATTAGAACCGATGAACAAAGAAACCAGTTTAAGAGCGCTGGTAAATACCTTGGCGATGGTCTTGTCGAAGGCATCAAATCCAAGTATGGTGATGTTTATGATGCTGCCTATGCCCTTGGACGAAAAGCTGTAAAGGGCGAGAGGGATGGTCAGGCCTCCAGATCCCCGTCTAAATTGACAATAAAAGCTGGTAAGTGGCTTGGTGAGGGCTTGATCATAGGCATGCGCAAGATGTCCGACCAGGTTTACAACTCTAGCTATGGTCTTGGTGATTCTGCTACAAGCGGTATATCTTCGGCTATTTCGAAAGTTGCAGACTTTGTAAATTCTGACATTGATGCACAACCGACTATTAGACCCGTTCTTGATCTGTCTGATGTTAAATCTGGAATTGGAACGATCAGCGGAATGTTTGGCGGACAAACTTTGTCGGTTAATACTCGTTCTGTTGGATCTATTGCAGCTTCCATGAATCGTCGTCAAAATGGAGCTAATGACGATATTATCTCCGCCATTAACGGGCTCGGTCGAAGGATCAGTGAATCCTCTGGTGATAGCTATACTATTAATGGTATCAGCTATGATGATAATGGAAATGTTGCAGATGCAATAAGAACTCTTGTGCGTGCTGCACGAATTGAAGGGAGGACATAAATCTGTGGTTACTGTTAAAAATCTAACTATCAAGAAGCAGACCGGTAGTGATTCTCATTATGCGAGTTGGAGTTTTGATGGTGGAACAGTAACCACCAATCCCTCCATAAAAGCTGGATCTCTCGTTTCTATTAAAGCGGGTTCTAGGTATTATAACGGAGTTGCAATTCCCTCCTGGGTAATGAGCGATCGTTGGTACGTTGTTCAGGTTACTGGAGATCGAGCGGTTCTCGGCAGAAATGCCAGTGGAACTCATAATATCCAGAGCCCCATCAATGTCAATAACTTGGTTGCTGGCTCAGGAGGGTCTGGCTCCTCCGTTTCCACGAATACGTTAGATCACTACGAAGTTAAATGGTATTATGATTCCGGAGATGGAATTTGGTTCGAAGGTAGTTCCTCTACAACAACCGAATCGCATTCTGCGTATAATGCTCCAGACAATGCAAATTTTATTCTTGTCACCGTTACCCCGGTCTCTAAGACATACAGGGTAAATAATACCGAAACTTCCTATTGGCAAGGTACAAAAGCGCAAGCAAAATACTCGGTGGCCGTTGATCCTCCGGAGAATGTGTCTGCGCCGAATGTAATTATCGATCAGTACAAGCTTACGGCATCGCTTGAGAACATTTCAGACGCACGAGCCGATCAGATTGAATTTCAGGTGTATAACGGGACCAAACTTGTTAATTCAGGTTTGGTTACCGTTGTTACCTGTCAGGCATCATTTTCTTGCGATGTGGCTGCTGGTGGCGAGTATCGAGTTCGTTGCAGAGCAGTAAATCTGAATGGCACATCCAAAGTCCCCGGCGAATGGTCAGATTTCTCGAATACGATTAAGTCTATTCCGTCTGCCCCGAGCGAGATCACGATCTGCAGAGCTGCTTCTGAAACATCTGTCTACTTAGAGTGGACGGCCGTTGATAGTGCTGATACATATGATATCGAGTATGCAACAGAAGAACGATATTTTGATAACTCTGACCAGACGACGACCGCGACTGGTATTAAGTTCAATCACTTTGAAAAGACGGGCCTCCAAACTGGAGATGAGTATTTCTTTCGGGTTCGAGCAGTTAATGAAAAGGGAGAATCCCCTTGGTCTGGAATCAAGTCAACATCGATTGGTAAGAAGCCAATCGCGCCCACAACCTGGTCTTCTACTACGACAGCAATTGTTGGTGAGGATGTAACTCTCTACTGGGTTCATAATGCCGAGGATAATTCCACTCAGACATATGCCGAGCTGGAATTGACTATCAATGGGATAACCGAGACAAGAACCATCAAGAATGATCGCCCTAAGGAGGATCAGGATAAAACCAGTTCGTACGTAATCAAGACGGTTACTTTCTATGAAGTAACAAAAAGCGGTGATACATATACGGCCACCACGAATATTCTTGAAACAGAGCCTACTGGTGGAACTCCTACCGGGTTTAAAACTACAACCGGTTATGATGTGTATTCTTATATCGATTCTTCCGGTGCAACGGCATATTACTGTAAGAAGTCTTATGTGTTTGCCGATGGTGCAAAGATCAAATGGCGTGTTCGTACAGCCGGCGTAACTAAGACCTATGGTGATTGGTCCATACTTCGGAGCATTGACGTATATGCGCCGCCCACATTGACTCTTGCAATGATCGATGGCGATGGGGATGCTATCAATACGGTAACCACATTCCCATTTTATATTTCTGGTATCGCTGGTCCGAAGACCCAAGCTCCGATCGGATATCATTTGACGATTTCCGCAGACAGTGCTTATGAGACGGTGGATAATGTCGGCAATACAAAGATTGTTAATGCTGGAACGGCAGTATATTCCAAGTATTTCGATATTAATACGCCTCTTATGGTTGAGCTCTCTGCCGGGAATGTCAATCTTGAAAACGGGGTTTCTTATACCGTTACATGTATTGTTTCAATGAATTCCGGTCTAAATAAAGAGAGCACTCTTTCATTTACCGTGGCGTGGTCTGATACCTCCTACAATCCAAATGCTGGCATTGCAATTGATCCCGATGCACTCGTGGCGTATATTCGCCCCGAATGTAGGAATAACGATGGGGTTCTTGTTGACGGGGTAACTCTTTCCGTATATCGAAGAGAGTACGATGGCGGATTTACCGAAATCGCCAAAGGTCTTAGTAATACAAAGAATATTGTAATTACTGACCCACATCCCGCGCTTGACTATGCTCGATATCGGATTGTATCAATAACAGAATCTACCGGTACCATCGGGTTCAATGATATTCCAGGTTATCCTGTGGGCGGAAAGGCCGTGATTATCCAATGGGATGAGGAGTGGAAAGAATTTGATTCGTCCACTGGCGGTTTACTTATGGATCGTCCATGGACGGGATCGATGCTTAAACTTCCCTATAACATTGATGTGTCCGATGCCTATGAGCAAGATGTGTCTCTTATTGAATACATCGGTCGTTCTCATCCTGTAAGTTATTACGGAACGCAAAAGGGCGAAACTGCCACCTGGAATCTGGAAATTCCGAAAAAAGATAAAGAGACGCTTTATGAGCTTCGTCGTCTTGCAGTGTGGCTTGGCGACGCGTATGTTCGTGAGCCTTCAGGAAGTGGATATTGGGCAAGTGTTAAAGTATCCTTTAGCCAAAAGCATTGTGAAGTAACCATTCCGGTCACGCTATCTATTACTCGAGTCGAAGGAGGGGTGTAATATGCCTAATTGGGCAGAATCGATGCAACAGTCATTTGAATACTATCTTGTCGATCCTGGTACTTGGAAAGAGGTTAAGCTTCTGGATAACGTAAAGTCATGCTCTATCAATAGAGATGCTGAAACGGATACACTAGGATCTGCAACCATCGATGTTACAAACTCGGTTGGTGAAGCATACATTCGAGTGTACCTTGTAACGATTCAAAATGGACTAAGGGAGCGTCATCCCTTGGGAACTTTCTTAGTCCAAACCCCTTCTTCTTCCTTTGACGGTAAGATTCGGGAAGTAACAATGGACGCATACACGCCACTTATCGAGCTTAAAGAAAACACTCCACCTCTCGGGTATTCAATTTTGAAAGATCAGAATATTATGGAGATGGCATATGTCATCACAAGAGAGCGAATGCGAGCACCAATTATTGCCGCAGAGTGCCCCGACACGCTATATTCAGATTTTGTAGCAAACACCGATGACACTTGGTTCTCCTTTGTTCGGGATCTGATCAAATGCGCAAAATATACCCTGGAACTCGATGAGCTTGGCCGAGTTCTGTTTTCACCTAAACAGGACCCAGCATCTTTGCAGCCGGTATGGACTTATGATGATTCAAATAGTTCAATCCTTTATCCTGAATTGTCTATAAAACATGATCTATTCAATGTTCCGAACGTTGTTGAGGTTGTGTATTCTGATGGACGAGATTCCTACTATGCAAGGGTTGTTAATGATGATCCAAACAGTCCAACCTCAACAGTGAATAGAGGTAGAGAAATCGGCTATAGAGAGACAAATCCTAAGATTTCAGGAGTTCCAACTGATGCACAAATTCAAGAATACGCTAAGACATTGTTAAAGACTTTATCGACAGTTGAGTATTCAATATCATACACACATGGTTATTGTCCGGTTAGACTCGGTGATTGTGTACGAATAAATTACGCACGAGCCGGAGTCACCAATGTTAAGGCCAAGGTAATAAGTCAGACAATCAAGTGCGAACCCGGCGCTCCAGTTACGGAAACTGCAGTATTTTCAAAAAAGTTATGGGGTGATACATTGTGAGTTTATCAAGCGATCTGGTATCCCAGTTTGCGAAGATTGTGCAACCCGAAAAAAAAGAGCAAACTGAGACTACAGTATATGGTACAGTGGTCGTGTATGAAGGGGCTACGTACGTAAAGCTGGATGGCTCTGATCTTATGACCCCGATTGAGACCACAACCGATGTAAAAAGTGGAGAACGAGTTACCGTGATGGTTAAAAACCATACGGCTATCGTCACTGGTAATCTTAGTTCCCCAGCAGCTAGAACTGGTGATGTAAAAGAACTTGGGAATAAAATTTCTGAGTTTGAAATCATCATTGCTGATAAAGTTAGTGTCGAGCAACTTGAAGCTGAGATTGCTCGTATTGACACCTTGGTTGCCGAAAATGTGACTATAAAAGAACGTCTTACTGCAACAGAAGCAAGCATCGGGTCTCTTGAAGCGGATAATGTGGTTATCCACGAAAAACTGACTGCACATGATGCGTCCATTGAAAATCTTGAGGCTAAGAAGATCGATGCCGAAGTCGTTGAAGCAACCTATGCAACCATCGAGAATTTGGAAGCGACAAATGCCACTGTTAATAATCTCGAGGCTACATATGGTGAGTTCAAAGACTTGGCGACCGACAAATTTACAGCTATTGAGGCTGATATCGACAGTCTTGAGGTTAACAAATTATCTGCTGAGCAGGCTGACTTGAAATATGCAAACATTGAGTTCACGAACATCGGCAAGGCTGCTATTGAGAACTTTTATGCCAAATCCGGTATTATCAAAGATCTTGTGGTTGGCGATACAACAGTAACTGGTAAGCTGGTCGGCATTACAATTGTTGGCGATCTTATCGAAGGCGGTACCATCAAGGCGGATAAGCTGGTTGTCCTGGGCAGTGACGGTCTGTATTACAAATTAAATACAGATGGGGTCTCTGTATCTGCTGAGCAGACCGAGTATAATAGTCTGAACGGTAGTATAATCACTGCAAAAACAATCACTGCTGAAAAGATCAATGTCCATGATCTGGTTGCTTTTGATGCCACAATTGGCGGGTTTCATATTTCAGATGACTCCATATATTCTGGAGTAAAATCCTCTTCCGATAACACCACCAGAGGTATATTCTTAGGAAAATCCGGTGAGCTGAATGTTGGTGACGAGACAAATTATCTGAAGTATTATCGGGAACTGATTGATTCGAGTATTCACGAGGTCGGTAAGAAGACCCTTACGTACAAAGGCGAGTGGGATTCGACAATGAGATATTCCATTAATGATACTGTTCTATTCTCAAACGCTTACTATGTAGCGTTAGAGGATATTCTTCCAGAGGCAACCGCCGATATCGGTAAAGCCGACGAATCGGTTGCAGCGGGAGAGTCGTCACTTAGCCCCGAATTAGATGAGCGATGGACACTTTTGACCGGAGAAGTGTATGATGGTGACATCTACACAAAAGAACAGACTACTTTGGACACCGCTCCTACTGGCGGAATAGCTCTAGGCGTTAACACAACAACGGGAGAGCCTGTATATTCATATACTGAAAGCGGAATTGCTAAATACTATTGTATTGTGAGTAGATACAAGTACAAACTTGCCATTTCAGCTGAGAGTATGATATTTAGTGCAACTGGAAAAACCGTTGATGATACTATAGGTGATGTACAGACGTCATTCAGTAAGCAAACGGCGGACATTATATCTGCTTGCAACGATGCAATTTCCGAGGCTCTTAAAGGATATGTTGAGAATGGAGACTATACTCAATTTCGAGAAACGGTCAATGCACAATTAGCCATACTGTCTGATCGGATCACTATGAACTTTAATACCACGGTAGAAGAGATTGATAGTTTTACTGGAGATGTAGAAAATAGGTTCACGACGCTTAGTAAGTATATTAACTTCTCTCAAGATGGTATAGAGATCGGTTCTGGTGAAAGTACACTAAAGCTGACTATCGATAATGACCGTATTTGCTTTGAGCAAGACGGTAAGGTTAAAGGCTGGTGGGATGGATCTGATTTCCATACTGGTAATATCATGGTTGAAGTCTCTGAGCGAGCTCAGTTTGGTAACTTCGCATTCATTCCTAGATCTGATGGCTCTCTTATGTTCCTGAAGGTCAATAACTCTACTGATGAGGGGGCGAGCGGTTAATGGCGCTAAGTGGATCTGTAGCAACAAATGCTGGTGAGTACAGTAGATACTATCGGCTGAATTGGACTGCTACACAGTCAATAGCAAATAATACATCGACTATTTCTTGGACTCTTATTGCTGCCGGCGGTACCGGATGGGTAGCAGAGAGAACTGTCTATGTCAATATTGACGGAACCAGCGTATATAGCAAGTCAAATTATGTTGAACGATACCCTGGCGTTGTGGCAAGCGGTACGAAGACGCTCACGCACAATAGCGATGGCACTCGATCTTTCAATATCAGTATTGGCGCTGCTGTATATTATAGTTCAGTCACTTGTACGGGCATAGGTTCGCCCACCTTGGATACAATTGCACGAGCATCTGACTTGTCCGTATCCGATGGAACACTTGGGGTGGCTCAGACAATAACTGCAGATCGTAAGTCTAGTGGTTTTACGTATACATTGACCTGGAAATGCGGATCTTATAGTGGAACAATTGCTACGAAGTCGCCCGCGACATCCTGGTCGTTTACTCCCGAACTAAAGCTTGCAGAGGGAGCGCCAAACGGAACAAATGTATATTGTGAGTTTACCCTTACAACTAACAATGGTAATACTGCAATCGGTTCAACAAAAAAATCGGTTCGGTTGGCAATTCCGAATAGTGTTGTACCAACATGCAGTATGTCGCTCTCTGATGCAAAGGGATACAAAGATACCTATGGTGGTTATATTCAAGGGCAGTCGGTTTTGCATGTTGTAATCAATGGCTCTGGAATATTTGGATCTTCGATCTCGTCATATTCTGCATCTGCGAATGGCACTCGCTATATATCACAGACATTTGATACGGCTCCTTTAAAGACTGCTGGGTCTAACACCATCACCGTGGGCGTCAAAGATAGTCGTGGCCGATCAGCATCAGCATCATCGGCAATAACAGTCATTCCATACTCAGTTCCAAATATTATTTCCTTTAGCGTAAATCGGTGTAATGCTGATGGGACGGAGAATGACAGAGGGGTTTATGCCAAAATAACCTATCAATATTCAGTCACGAATCTTTCTAACAAGAATACTTTTACAGTATCTCTGAATTACAAGAAGACAACGGATAGCCAATGGACAAACGTAACTATTACGCCAATAGAACCACTTTATAATGTTAGCGGGTCTAATATTATAGCTGTAGATGATGCTCACTCTTATGATATTTCTTTGGTAGTTACAGACGCCTTTACATCCGCATCTCAGTCAACAGCTCTGTCCACCGGATATTGCTTGTATCATGTTAGAGCATCTGGCAAGGGTATTACTTTGGGCGGGATTGCCGAAGATGATGGCTTCAATGTCAAAATTCCCGCTCATTTCCATAACGGACTGAGAGAGGATATTCAGGTTGTTGAATCTGGAAACTGCAATATGCTCACAGAAAGTGGCAATTATTATATCGGTTCCTCTGGTAGTAATAAACCAGGCGATGGCACAAATGGTTGGTTGACTGTCAAAGCATATGGAACAAACGGTGCGTATTGTTATCAAGAGTATGCGACATCCACAGGCCTCAGGTATTATCGCATGCGTGAGAATACTATCTGGGGAGGTTGGGTACAAGATGTAAGCATTATTTTTAAGAAGTTTACATTCAACAATGTAGCAGCTACGACAAAATCTAATAATGGGTTATACTACGGCACTGTTTCAACCGAAGCAAGTCTTGGAATAACCGGAACGGTTCTTTCTATTGTAATTACCGACTGGGGAGGACCTTCGTCCATGTTCGGTCTATATTCTAACGGTGGATCTATTAAGATCATGTCGCAAGCATCTCAAACAATAGCAAAATTATCAGCAATCATTACTTGGACTACATAATTTTAAGGATGTAATAACTACTTCGTTATGCGGTATGTAATCGGTGTATAAGCAATGCTTTAAAGAGAACGGTGGTGAACAACGTATGAGCGACGCGGTTATAGTTGCTATTATAACAGGTACTATGACCCTTATTGGGGTTATTATATCTACGTGGAGTAGCAATCGATCAATAAGTAAGGACCTTAATGATATCAAAGAAGAAAACAAGCACCAGTCTTTAGATATTTTAAGACTTACTGTGATGAGCAGAGACATGCCAATTTCGGAGAGACTTATTGCTGGGAAGAAATATCTCGGCAGAGGTGGAAATGGTGATGTAAAAAAGTACTATGAACAATTGGTAAAAGAACATACGAAATAAGGAGGATTATCAAAATGAAGCTGTCTAACAAGGTTTATGATGTTCTGAAGTGGATCGCTATGTATCTTCTTCCCGCGCTGGGTACTCTGTATTTTGCCCTGGCTGGAATCTGGAACTTCCCTTATGGCGAGCAGGTAGTAGGCACCATTACTGCTGTGGACACTTTCCTGGGCGTTCTGCTGGGCATTAGCACGGCACAGTATCAGAAGGATAAGAACACAATTGAGCAGTAACTAAAGAGAGAGGGTCCGTCACTACGACAGGCCCTCTTCTTTTTTATTTATAGATCACTAGCATAGTCTTTTATTTTTCCGCGAAGATTACATGTTCCTTTATGAAAACATAAAGGAGGTTTATATAATCATGAGAAAAAGCACAAAAACAATGATTAGAGTCGGGGCTATTTTGGCCGCTCTTGACATTTCCGATATGGCCGCTAAGGGACAAGTCGTGCACTGGATGCGCATGGCATATCCCGAAGCAGCTAGGGAATTTGAAGAGCCTAGCGGCCGATTTGGTATTCGCTCAAAGATCATCAGTAAAATTGCTGATTATTTTGAATGGATTCACGATCAACTTTAAGTTGGAGTTTAGAGGACTAAGGAAACTTGGTTCTCTATTCTTTTTCGCGAAAGAAGCACAGTCCTTTATGAAATAATATTAAGGAGGATTTACTATGGATCTCACAATGATTCTGGCGTATATCGGAGCATTTACGATATCGTATTTATTTGTAGAGTACATAGACCGATTTAATTGATATTTAAAAGTAGGAGTCTATTCATCGACTCTTACTTTTGTTTCGCGAAGCAAACGCAGCCTTTAATAGAGACTAACTTAAATATCAAAAGGAGGATAATTTATGGATTTGTTGTTTATGTTTGGAGTCGTTGTGGCTCTCTGTTGCACAATCGCCACGATTATCAGACTTAGAAATCGGTAGTCTCAAAAAGTAGGGGTCTATTCGTAGACTCTTACTTTTGTTTCGCGAAGAAAACATAGTCCTTTATGAAACAAATTCTAAAGGAGGACTTAATAATGTTTAAGGACTATTATGAAATGGTGTTAAAGCCGTCGATGGGTTGGCTTAAAAAGCACTGGATTGGATATCTGGTGTTCGTGGTCATTACCATGGTGGCAAGCATTGCCTGGTGGTTCCAGGACGACATTATTGAACACTTCAAGAAAAGGTAAAAGATTTGGGACTAAGGAAACTTAGTCCTTTATCTTTTATTTTTATAATAATGCTTTAATAAAATTAGAAAGGAGAAGGTTATGGATTACATTATTGGTTTTATTGTGGGGTGCATTCTTACCGGGATTGTTTTGACCATCATGTTCTGCATTAGACACCCGCTTCTCGGAACTCTCAAAGTTGACGAGTCAGATCCAGAAAACATCAAGTGGCGCTTTATAATTTCTAAAGATGTAGACTTTTCGAAAACAAAGCAAATCTATCTCAAAGTTGACAATCATGCGAATATTTCGCATGAATAACATTTCCTATTATGGAACGTATTAGTTCACATCATTTAAAAGGAGATTTTAACATGAGCATTGACACTATGTTACGTGAGGAAATTCAGGACGAAATTACCAGACTTGGTAAGCTGGAACTTGGATCGGAGACGTACAAGACCACCGTGGACGGTGTAACAAAGCTGTTGGATAGGGCGAATGAGATGAAGAAGATCGATGCAGAGGCTCGGGATAGAGCGGAAAGTAGAGAAATCGAAATCCAGCTCAAGAATGAGCAGATGCAGGACGATAAGAAAGATCGTCTCATTAAGAATATTCTGACGGCGCTTAGCATCGGCGGAGGATTTGCTCTGACCATCTGGGGGTCAATCAAGTCCTGGCAGTTCGAGGAAACTGGAACAGTCACTAATGGACCTGGAAGAGAGTTTATGAAAAAGCTCTTTCGAATGAAGAGCTGAAACGTTACAAGGTGAGGGGCTGCAAGCGCAGCCTCTTATCTTTTCTCTCGCTAAAATAACATGGCCCTTTATGAAACAACTTCTAAAGGAGGATATATTTATGATTTTATTTACGTGTTTGCTGGTATTCGCAATAGCGCTGGCGGCGCTCACAATTATAATTGGGGGGCCCGTCATCATTGTATTCGGCGATATCATCGTGTGCGTATTGATGATTGCATTGATCATAAAGATTGCAAAGAAGAAGTAAGAAGTCTAGGACATCTGAAACATGGTGTCCTATTCTTTTCATTTCGCGAAAATTGCATGCTATTTTATGAAAGAGAAACAATTAGCTCATGGGGCTAGAGCGCTAGGTATATCCTAGAGGAGAATGGTTCGAGTCCATTATTGTTACTCTTTTAATTTTTGTTTGGGGCTTCCAGTCTTAGAAAGGATGAATGGAGCATGGATGAATTGAAGATTAAAAGCAAGTTGCTGACGAGCATCATTTCCAAAATAATTAGGTCCGCTGTGAAAAAGAAGCTTGGATATGATATTGATATTCAGCTTCACGAACTCACAGCAACTATCAACGACGGAAAAGCACATGTCTACATAAGTGCCGAGGGCGATGTCGATGTTAAGGAATTTAAGAAGTTTACCAAAGTAATTGGTTTGGAGGATTGATTCCAAATGCTTGGGCCTGGTATGTTCCTAAAGAAAAATTCAGCGACAATTTTAACCATAACAGCTGTTGCTGGTGTCATCGCAACTTCTATTTTAAGCACTAAAGCGGCCATCAAAGCATCTCGAGTGCTTATGCACAAAGAGGAGGAAAAAGGTGGAAAATTAACTTTAAAAGAAACTATAGTTGAAGCATGGGCCATCTATATCCCCGCCGTTGCGATAGGGGCGTCTACAATTGCCTGCGTTTTAGGAGCAAATATTTTGAATAAGCGTCAGCAGGCAAGTCTTGTAAGCGCGTATGCTTTGATCAATAGCTCTTACAAAGAATACAAAGCAAAACTTAAAGAGCTCTATGGCGAGGACGCACATACGAACATCATAAATGCTATTGCTACCGAGAAATGCGACAAAGTCAGCATTTTCGCCGGATCATCTTCTCAACAGCTCCCATCAACAATTATTGGGCTGGAACCTTCTTGTATTTCAGAAATCGATAGTGATTCTGAATCTCGGTTATTCTATGACGAATACTCCGGTAGATATTTTGAGACCACGACCGAGAAGGTTTTGCTAGCTGAGTATCACCTGAATCGTAACTATATTCTTAGGGGTTTTGCCAGATTAAATGAGTTTTATAAATTCTTAGGTCTCGAGAATACAGATTATGGCGACACTGTTGGGTGGGATGTTTGTAGTGAGATTTATTGGATCGATTTCAATCATCGTAAAACCATTATTGGTGACGATCATGACGGCTTTGAATGTTGTATAATTGAAATGCCATACTATCCAAGAAAAGATTATATGGACCAGTATGATTGAAACCCGCGAAAATTGCAGAGTATATTACGAAAGGAGTGAAAGCTTTATGAAGATTAATTTGGCAAAGGTTGCTACAGTCGGCGCTCTGCTACTCAGTTTTGCAGGGAGTATCCTTGCCAGCTGGGCTGGCGAACGCAAGATGGAAGAAACCATTACCAAGGAGGTTGAAAAAGCTGTAAAAAACCTTAAGTAAAAAGATAAAAGGGGTCTAAGTTTAGGCCTCTTTTATTTTTATCAAAGATTCTGAAAGGAGAATTAGAATTGAGTAAGCAAAATGCAGTAAACTTCATCAACGCACTCAAAAATACTTTTAAGAAACGAACACCAGAGATTCTCACCGGGATTGGAATTGCTGGGATGATAACTACGACGGTTCTCGCGGTCAAAGCCACACCAAAAGCGGTTACACTCCTTAATGAGCGCAAGGAAGAACTCGAAATGGAGAAACTTCCGGTTACAGACGTTATAAAGACGACATGGAAGTGCTATATTCCAGCGGCAGCAACATGCGGAGCATCTATTGCATGCTTGATTGGAGCGAGCTCTGTGAATTTTAAACGCAATGCTGCGCTGGCAACGGCATATAAGTTATCGGAAACCGCTCTTGCTGAATATCGAGACGCCGTTGTTGAGACAATTGGCGAGAAGAAAGAGCGTGATATTCGCGACAAGGTGGCGGAGAAGCGAGTTAAAAAGAATCCGGTGACCAAAAGTGATGTCATTGTGACTGGCAACGGAACTACGCTCTGTTTGGATTCTATTAGCGGAAGATATTTTCAATCCAGTATGCAGAAGATAGAATCCGCTAAGAACAAAATAAACGAACGAATGCTGTGCGACAACTATGTCTCCTTGAACGATCTATATGACGAACTTGGCATGGAGTGCACAAAAATCGGTGAAGATCTTGGCTGGAATATCTTTGGAGATGGACTTCTTGATATTTCCTTCAGTTCGCAGCTTACTGACGATGGCACACCTTGCCTTGTAATGGATTATAGCGTAGAGCCGCGACATAACTACTACAAGAGTTAAATTCGCGAAAAAAGCATATCATTTTATGAGGAATAAAACCTACATTTTCTACATTTGAAAGGAGTATTATTATGAAGAATGTTGAGAACGTCGAAGCTGTTGAGGTCACTGAGACTGAGGACATCAAGGAGTCCAAGATTAAGACTGCTGCGTCTAAGGTTGGAGCAGCGATCAAGAAGCATTGGAAGAAGGTTGCCGTTGGTGCGGCGGCCGTCACCATTGCCCTGATCGGCTACAATGAGATGCGCAAGAAGAATCAGACTCTGGAGGATGAAACCGAAGATTTCGAGACCGATGGGTCTGATGATGTTGTTATCGACATCGACATCGATGACTCTGATGTGGAGGAGTAATTCCTAAAAGGGTTAGTACCTGTAACAAGGTACTTTCCCTTTTGCATTTTTGAAAGGAGTCGTATATGAATAAGTATTATTATGACGGCCCCGTCAAGGAATTTGACGTCATCGTCTCGAATCGTTGGCGAGGGTCTACGTACGCAGTTTCTGCGGAAAAAGCGAGGAGTAACCTTGCTTACCAATACAAGAAAGCACGTGGTAAGACTGCCAGCACGAAAATCACTCTTCCTGGTAAGTTGACCATGGGTAATTGAAGGGAGAAATTTATATGGAAGAGTATAAGCCCAACTCTCATCGCTCTAAAGAAGAGGCCGCTACTCCTAAGGAAAAGAAAGTTGAAAAGGTCGTTCATGGAGCGGTAAAGACTCGAAAGAAAAGCGGTCTTGAGAAAGCAAAGGGGCTCTTTATTTCCGATGATGCTGCTAATCTCAAGTCTTACGTCCTAATGGATGTTTTGATTCCGGCGTTTAAGAAAGCTATTTCAGACATCGTTACGAACGGTATCGAAATGATTCTTTATGGTGAGACGGGTAGATCAAAGAGGAATTCTCCTGCGGGAAGTATTTCTTATCGAAACTTTTACGACCGTCGAGATAGTGATCGCCGTCAGCTCAATTCTCCGGTAAGAACTGGATATAGTGTTGACGACGTCGTTCTTGAAACTCGGGGTGAAGCCGAAGACGTTCTTTCTCGTATGGACGAACTAATCGAAATGTATGGCGTAGTCAGTGTTGCTGATCTGTATGATTTGATTGGCGTTACTGGCAACTATACAGATAACAAGTACGGCTGGACGAACATCCGTAATGCAGAGCCGATTCGGGTGCGAGATGGATATTTGCTTAAGCTGCCTAAACCGTTGCCTATTTAATGAAGGAGATTTTATATGGATTACAAATTTGATTATTCCGCTGCTATTCAGCAGTTGAAAGACATGGCAATGATTGACCTTATGACTGCTTTTGCTCCGGATGATGCGAGCAAGAAGCTCATTAGGGATGCCCTGTTTATTTTTGTGAAGAACGGCGTCCCAGCGGATACGGCTATAAAGATCGTGTCTGAACTGGGTAATATTTTTAATAAGAAGGAGAATGAGTAATGAAATTTAATGAAATTATGAACACAGCTTCTCGTACCATGCACAAAGTTGGGTTCAAGATCAAGAAGGCAAGTCCTGAGATTCTGGTCATTGCCGGTATTGCTGGTGTGGTTACGTCTACGGTCATGGCTTGCAGGGCTACCACTAAAGCTGGAGATATTATCACTTCTCATAACGATGACATGGACAAGATCCATCAGGCATCTGAGATGGAGAATGTGGACTACACTCCCGAAGATGCAAAGAAGGATACCGTGATTGTCTATACTCAGACCGCAGTGAAGTTTATCAAGCTGTATGGTCCTTCTGTTCTGGTTGGCATTGCTTCTATTGCATGTATTGTAGGCTCTCATAATATTCTGCGTAAGCGCAATGTGGCTCTGGCCGCTGCGTATGCTGCCGTTGACAAAGGCTTCAAGGAGTATCGCGGTCGTGTTGTCGAAAGATTTGGCGAAGAACTTGACAAAGAGCTTCGCTACAACATTAAGGCAAAGGAGTTCGAGGAGACCATTGTCGACTCTAAGGGCAAGGAAAAGCAGGTCAAGAAGACCGTGAGCGTTTCTGATCCGAATGGCTACAGCGACTACGCTCGTATCTTTGACGATGGCTGCAAGGGTTGGTCTAAGGACCCGGAGTATAATCTGCTGTTCCTGAAACAGCAGCAGAACTGGGCGAACGAGTGTCTGCAGAGTCGCGGTCACCTATTCTTGAACGAAGTGTATGACATGCTGGGTATTCCTCGTACGAAGGCTGGCGCTTGCGTCGGTTGGATCTACGATAAAGATCATCCTGTTGGTGACAACTTCGTTGACTTCGGAATTTACAATCTGAGCATTGAAAAGGCTCGTGAGTTCGTAAATGGGTACGAACGCAGTATTGTTCTGGACTTCAATGTGGATGGCCCCATCCTTGACATGATTTGAATGCAAGGACTCGATGCCATAGGGTCTGGAAATAAATGGCAAGACATGATGGACTATCCGTGGCTTTTCAGTATTTGACAAGTCACGAGTCCATATTTTTCTCGAAATGTTAAAATCGGATCAAAGGAGACGATAACAAAAATGGGAAACACTATCAATAAGTTCTTTATTTTTGCAGTCGGTGCTGCACTTGGCTCGTTTGTAACATGGAAGCTCGTAAAGGATAAGTACGAGCGTATTGCTCAGGAGGAGATTGACTCCGTTAAGGAGGTATTCTACAGACGTAGACAAGATGATATTTCTGCAAATAGTGCAGAAGATGAACCCGAAGCAGTTAATAAAGGCCAAACCAGTGAATCAGAGGAAGAAATTTCCGAATACAAGGACATCATCAACCACAATGGATATTCTAATGTAGAAGGAGTTGAAACTATGCATGACAAGCCTTATGTGATTGCCCCTGAGATCTTTGGGGACGATCCTGACTATGAAACGATCAGCCTGACCTATTATGCGGATGGTGTTCTTACTGACGAGAACAATTGCATCATTGATCCGGGCGAAATTGAAGACATGATTGGCGAGGATTCTCTGGATCATTTCGGTGAATATGAAGACGATTCTGTTTTTGTCCGAAATGAAGAACGAATGATTGACTACGAGATTCTCGCCGTAACTAACAACTATGACGATTGAAGATAAGATCAGAAACTCATATTTTGAGTGGATGGTTGATCTTGTATGCGGAAATAGGTTTGCAAAGGAGATTTCCTATAGAAAACTATTAACCTTATTACACACTATCGAATTCCGATATTCTATTAAGCGAGATGAAAATCGGGCTAGAGAAGGAATCAATTTGCGGTACAGATATTCATTTGTCAACGGTTATGATGACTTGTCTGAGTTTATTGAAGGCCCTTGTTCTGTGCTTGAGATGATGATTGCTCTTGCAATTAAATGCGAGGAGATCATGAATGATCCTGCATACGGAGACAGGACTGGACAATGGTTCTGGGGAATGATCACCAGTCTTGGACTCGGTGGTATGTATGATAAGAACTTCGACAAGCAAGAAGCTATTAACCGGATTAATCGGTTTCTCGATCGAGACTATGCGCCTAATGGTAAAGGAGGTCTATTTATTGCTAGGCACTCCCCTAGAGACATGCGTACCCTTGAAATCTGGTACCAAATGCAAGAATTCTTAAACGATATTGTGTGATATTTAAGTAAGGAGACAACATCTAATGCTTGATTTTCTTATGGTTTCCACACGCAACAGTAAGCGTGGCGTGACGGAGATTTATCCTAAGTTCATTGTAAAGAAGTCAAGCGACTTGATGATCCGAGGCGGAGACTTCTATGCCATCTGGGTTGAAGATCGCGGGCTTTGGTCTACAGATGAGCAAGACGCATTGGATTTGATCGACAGAGAACTCGATGCTTATGCAGAGAAGAACAAAGACAAGTTTGAGGGAATCCCAAAGATTTTCCATATGTGGGACGCCGAGTCTCGTATGATAAGTTCCTGGCATCAGTATTGCCAAAGAGATCTACGGGACAACTTCCACATGCTAGACGAGAAACTTATATTTTCAAATGCCCCCACAAACAAGAAGGATTATGCGAGTAAACGGCTTAGCTACCCTCTTGAACCTTGTGATATTCCGGCATATGAAAAACTGATTTCGACTCTGTATTCTCCCGAAGAGCGGCGTAAGATCGAGTGGGCGATTGGGGCCATTGTGTCTGGCGATTCTAAAAAGATCCAGAAGTTCATGGTGATGTATGGAGCTGCCGGTACTGGTAAGTCTACGATTCTTAATATCATCCAACAGTTATTTGAGGGTTATTATTCGGTCTTCGATGCTAAGGCGTTGGGATCGTCTAATAATTCTTTTGCTTTGGAGGCTTTTAAGACAAATCCTCTTGTGGCGATCCAACATGATGGTGACTTGTCCAGGATTGAGGATAATACTCGACTGAACAGCCTCGTATCCCATGAACTTATGACCGTGAATGAGAAGTTTAAGGCAACATATTCTAGTCGCTTTAAGTGCTTCTTATTCATGGGAACAAACAAACCGGTTAAGATTACGGATGCCAAATCGGGCCTTATTCGAAGACTGATTGATGTCCATCCAACCGGCAACAAACTAAGCACCAAAGAATACAAAAGCGCCGTAAAACAAATCGCATTTGAACTCGGAGGAATTGCCTGCCACTGTAGAGACGTCTACTTGGCTGATCCTGGAGCATATGATGATTATATTCCCGTAGCAATGCTTGGCGCGTCAAATGATTTCTACAACTTTGTTATTGATTCGTACCATATTTTCAAGAAGGAAGATGGTACTAGTCTGAAGGCTGCTTGGGAGATGTATAATAATTATTGTGAGGAGGCAAAGGTTAGTTATCCATACAACAAGCGGAACTTTAAAGAGGAACTTAAGAACTATTTCTGGGATTATAGCGAGCAGTTTGTAACTACCGAAGGTGCAAGACTCAGATGCTATTATTCCGGATTCAGGACAGACAAATTTGAAACGGAACAAGAAGAAAACAAAGCCGAGCAAGCTCGAACATCTTGGATCAAATTAGATGCTGCAGAATCTATATTTGATAAAGAATGTGCCGATTGTCCTGCTCAGTATGCAACTTCGAAAGGCACACCAAAAAAGGCGTGGGCAGAAGTCGTTTCAACATTGTCTGAACTGAACACGAGAGAGCTTCACTATGTCAAAGTTCCAGAAAATCACATCGTTATCGACTTTGATATTCCAGATGAGAAAGGAGAGAAATCACTTGATCGCAATCTTGCTGCTGCTTCTGCTTGGCCTGCTACTTATGCTGAGCTTAGTAAAAGTGGCGCTGGCCTACATTTGCATTATATTTACAGCGGCAATGTTAGCGCTCTTAATCGTGTATATTCTGATCATATAGAGATCAAAGTATTTACCGGTAAAAGTTCACTCAGAAGAAAGCTTACCAAATGCAACAATTTGCCTATTGCAACAATTAGCTCTGGGTTGCCATTGAAAGGAGAAGATAAAGTGGTAAACTTCGAAGCTGTGAAGAATGAAAAAGGGCTTCGAACTCTGATAGAAAAAAATCTTCATAAGGAGGTTCACCCAGGAACCAAACCTAGTGTGGATTTCATTTACAAGATTCTCGACGACGCATATGCTAGCGGGCTCAATTATGATGTTACGGACCTGAAGAACTCGGTATATGCCTTTGCTGCAGGCAGCACTCATCAAGCGGACTATTGTCTTAAACTTGTGAATAAGATGCACTTTAAGTCCGATGACCCATCTCCTAATGTCGAGAACGAGGATTCGCAAGTTGTCTTTTACGATGTTGAGGTCTTTCCAAACTTGTTTCTCGTGAACTGGAAGGTACAAGGCGAAGGTCGCCCAGTAGTTCGAATGATCAACCCGAGCCCTTCGGAGATTGAGGAGCTTATGCGATGCAGACTTGTCGGCTTTAACTGTCGTCGGTACGATAATCATATTTTGTACGGACGATTGATCGGCTACAATAACGAACAGCTGTATGAGTTGTCGCAAGCAATCATCAATGGTGATAATAAAGCATTCTTTGGAGAGGCATATAATGCATCGTATACGGACGTCTATGATTTCTGTACGAAGAAGCAGTCTCTGAAAAAATGGGAGATAGAACTTGGCATTCACCATCAAGAGCTTGGTCTACCTTGGGACAAGCCCGTCCCTGAAGAAATGTGGACGAAGGTCGCCGAGTATTGTGATAACGATGTTATTGCTACTGAGGCTGTCTTCGATTCTCGACAGGGTGACTTTGTAGCAAGAAAGATCCAAGTTGACCTTGTAACTTTGCTGCATGGCGTTACGAACGTATCTGTAAATGACACCACAAACACCTTGTCTACGAAGATCATATTTGGTTCCAATCGTAAACCTCAGAGCGTATTCAACTATCGTGATTTGTCACAGCCCGTCAGTCCTGATCAGTATGAGGAGTATAGAGAAAAATTCGGTCCCGAGTATGTTTTCAGAGTATTCGACGAGAACGGGCTTCCTCTATATCGGAATTTCAATCCAGGCGAGACATATCCTAGTGGTTACAGCATTCTACCTTTTTTTCCGGGTTATGTGTTTGATCATGGTAAGTCCACATATTTGGGCGAGGAGATTGGCGAAGGCGGAAAGGTATATTCTGAGCCGGGTATGTATGGTGATGTATGGGATGGTGATGCCGTCTCAATGCATCCGCACAGCGCCATATTTGAGTGTGTATTCGGTCCTGAGTATACAAAGCGTTTCCAGGATATTGTTGACGCTCGCGTAGCCATCAAGCACAAGGACTTTGAGTCTGCTGCTCTGATGCTGAATGGGGCGCTCAAACCATATTTGAATGAAGAGCAAGCGGCAGATCTCGCTCAGGCTCTGAAGATCGTCATTAACTCAATTTACGGTCTGACAAGTGCTGCATTTGAGAATCCGTTCCGTGATCCTCGAAATAAGGACAATATTGTAGCAAAACGTGGGGCTTTGTTCATGACTCTCCTTAAGCAGGAAGTCCAGAAACAGGGTTATACGGTAGCTCATATTAAGACCGATTCCATCAAGATTCCTGACGCAACACAGTATATTATGGATTTCATCATCAAGTTTGGTAAGGAATACGGCTATAAGTTTGAAACGGAAGCTAATTTCGAGAAATACTGCCTGGTGAATGATGCTGTGTATATTGCTAAGTTTAAAGAACCTCGTAAGGATAAGAAAACTGGCGATGAGATTTGGTGGACCGCCACCGGAACCCAATTTGCAGTTCCATATGTCTTTAAAAAGCTGTTTAGTCATAAGCCTATTGAGTTCGAAGACATGTGCGAAACAAAATCCGTTAGCTCGGCATTATATTTGGACATGAACGAGAGCCTTCCTCCCGATGAGCATAATCGTATATTTATTGGTAAGGTCGGCTTGTTCTGTCCTATTAAGCCAGGTTGCGGTGGTGGTGAGCTGCTTCGCGAAGCCAAAGATAAAGATGGCAATATAAAGTACGCTTCTGCGACTGGCGCCAAGGGTTATCGCTGGTTGGAATCCGAAATGGTTAAAACACTCAATAAGCAGAAGGATATTGATCGATCCTATTATGACAAGCTGGTTGACGATGCTGTCGAGACGATCAGTAAGTACGGCGATTTTGAGTGGTTCGCTTCAGACGATCCTTATATTTGCGATAAGGAGAACTGGCCTCCTGAGGAGAATCTGCCATGGTTCGATGAACCGAGCATGTTTGACGTTCGCTAATTTTACAACTCCTATTATGAAATACAGAAAGGAGTGTTTACTATGGCAAACCAGATAGTTCTTTATGGAATAGGAGGGGCGGGTACACAATTTGTGGCGATCGAGTATCAGATCGTGAATAATTCTCGCGGCCTTCCAATTAGGGCGCGTTGGCGTTATCTTCTGGGTATCGCGGGTCTTATGATGGCCTGCAATCCCACGATCGAGCACGTTTACGCGATATTAAATCGGAAGGGTTTGGCGCAAGAATATCGCGACTCGGTATTCGACCGGCATAATAGTCTCGAATCTCGTTACATATTCCGAGACATGCTGGAGCGAGAAGGAGAACGCATTCTGTGAGTGGTTTAGAGCACTGAGGAAACTTGGTGCTCTATTCTTTTTTCAAACTATATTTTCAAAGGAGATTTGTACAATGAATGTTACCATTGCACCCCGTGGCATCTTGCAAATCGATGATGCAAGAATCACTTACAAAAATTTTAAAGGCGAGGGTACCAAGTATAATCGAGCTGGTGATCGCAACTTTGCTCTGATCATTCCTGATAAAGAAATTGCTGACGATCTTATTGAGAGAGGCTGGAATGTTCGAATCAAGCCTCCTCGTGATGAGGACGACGATCCGTTTATGTATCTTCCCGTCAAGGTGAAGTTCAATGAGCGTGGTCCGAATTGCTATTTGGTCACGGGAAATCGCATGAACCGTCTTGATGAGGAGAGTATCGCTTGCCTGGACGATATTGATATTCTCAGTATCGATATGGATATCCGTCCCTATGATTGGGTTGTTCAGGAAGGGACTCCTAATGAGAAATCTGGTAGGAGTGCATATCTTCAGAGCATCAAAGTGACTCAGCGAATCACAGATCGGTTCGCAAGAGAATATGAAGATAGTTACCCGATCGAAGATTAATTCGCGAAAATTACACTCGCCTTTATGAAAGGAGTGAATAATTATGAAATTCGTGACAAACATTGTGGAGACAATGATCGTCTACGTCGCTGCTGGCGCCGCCTGTATTATTGGAATGCAGGCTGGGACTAAGCTGTTCGACGAAAAGATCGGCCCCGCAATGGACAAGAAGCTTCATAAGAAGCACTAAACTAAGGTAGAGCACTGAGGAAACTTGGTGCTCTATTCTTTTTGCATCTATAGCTCAACGGTAGAGCATCTGGCTCATAACCGGACGGTTCCGGGTTCGAATCCCCGTAGGTGCACCAGGAATGTGTTCACCGGTTATAATACCAACGCCTAAATCGACGATAAAAGCCGGTCTAGGACTTGCCGCCCTATGGATATAAATAGCGGCTAAAAAGGTTAAATAAATGTAATTTAGGGCTCGTCTACGGACGGGTTCTTTATATTTTGTAAAATTGAAAGGAGCAAAATTATGTACTACAAGTCCAATTACACTCACAAGATCTTCACCGAGAATCAGATCAAGGCCGTAAATGATATTTATGGCGAGGACGAGTTCGATGAGGCCATTAAGAACGGAGTGTTTATTCCTATTGAGAACCCCTCTGTTGTCGACTTCATTAAGAGTGGCAATATGTCGGGCGCTACTTATCGTTATCGAGAGATTCACGATTGTAAGCTGAAAGAAGCTTATGACGCCGTCTACGCGATGAAGCGTTATATGTACAGTCTTGGCAAGAAGAGCAATAAGGAGGATAAGTGTGATGAGGAGTAATACGTGGTGGAATATGGATCGCTTTGCAAAGGAATATATGAATCTGATATCCTGGAACGGTGCCATTGATGCTGTCGATTCGGCTCTTTACGCTAAAAAGAAAATGCAAGAACTTGAAAGGGGATTTAAAATGGACCGCGATATTTGCAAGGAAATCAAGAATGTTAAGTTCAATCCTCCCGCAACGATTGTCTTCTGGACAGACAACACAAAGACCGTCGTGAAATGTAATGGCGAGGACTATGACCCTGAGAAGGGTCTTGCCATGTGCATCTGCAAGAAAGTATTGGGCAACAAGGGCAACTACTATAATGTATTCAAGAAGTGGCTTTCTAAGGAGGATGAAGCAGAACGGAATCGTCCCTTAAAATCGATGCTCGGTGCATTTGAAAATCCGAAAACTTTTACCTTTGAGCTTAAGCCCGTTAGTGACAAAGCTGGGCTGTTCAACGCTCTAATTGGCACCGATAAGGAGTTCCAGATCAGCTTTAAGACTGAAAAAGATGTGGAAGAGAAAAAAGAAAAGTGTAATTGTTCGACATGTAAATTCTTCGATGAAGATTCTGGGTGTATGAGTAAGATTGTCTGCATCTGCACATCTGTTGATGAATATTCTGCATGGGAGCCTAAGGATGAATGAGCCATTTCTATATGACTACCAGATGGATGCTGTCAAAAAAATGCATAATGGGTGCATCCTTAACGGTGGTGTAGGAAGTGGAAAAAGTAGAACGGGTCTGTACTATTACTTTAAGGAACAAGGTGGTAGTATAGACCCTGACTACGTACCAATGAAAAACCCAAGAGATCTTTATATTATTACAACAGCAATGAAGCGAGACTCACTTGAATGGGTTGGAGAATTATCACAGTATCTTATTTCCACAAAGCCAGAACTAAGTCTTTATGATAACCAGGTTGTAATTGATAGCTGGAATAATATCAAAAAGTATAAGGACGTTTATGGGGCGTTCTTTATATTTGATGAGGATCGTGTTACGGGAAAAGGTACTTGGGTTAAAACATTTCTAAATATCGCTCGTAAGAACCAATGGATAATCCTTTCAGCAACACCGGGGGATACTTGGGAGCAGTATATTCCGGTATTTATTGCCAATGGGTTCTACAAAAACAAAACTGAGTTTACTAGAGAACACATTATATATTCTCGCTTCACAAAGTATCCGAAGATTGAAAGGTACGTCAATACTGGTCGACTCATAAAGTTACGAAACCAGATCCTTATTGATATGGACTTTTCACGTAAAACGATTCCACATCATGAAGATGTATATGTAAAGTATGATATTTCAAAGTATAAAGAGGCTATGAGGACTCGCTGGGATCCGTTTAAGGATGAACCAATCCAGCAAGCAGCTGGACTTTGTTATGTGCTCCGACGTATCGTGAACGAGGACGAGTCTAGACAGGTCGCTCTGATTGAACTTGCTGAGAAGCATCCTAAGATGATCGTATTCTATAACTATGATTACGAGCTTGATATTTTGAAAGGATTATATTATGGGCCGAATACAAGAATTGCTGAATGGAATGGACATAAGCATCAACCAGTACCAGAAGGAAATGCTTGGGTATATCTTGTAAACTATGGAGCTGGGGCGGAAGGATGGAACTGCATCCGAACTGACACCATTGTATTTTATTCCCAGACATACAGCTATAAGACGCTATCTCAAGCAGCAGGGCGTATTGATCGTCTCAATACTCCGTACCAGGATTTATATTATTACCATTTTAAGTCTCGTTCCGGAATCGACCTGGCGATCAGCAAAGCTTTAAACGAGAAGAAACAATTTAATGAGACCCGTTGGGTTAAATGGTGAAAAAATATGAATGACTTGAAAAAATTTAAGGTATTCTATTTCTTAGATGGCGATCATCAGGGTATCGATGAACCGCGAAGGAAATGGGAATTAATTATGGCAAGAAATGAAGATGAGGCCGAGAGATTGTTCAAAATTTTGTATTATTTAGGGCTATCCGACAACATAGTATCCTTCGGATGGGTCGAGGAGGTGGTGCCTTAATGCAAAAACCGGATTTTATTCCTACCGTTGCACCTATGTAGTTATGCCCCTCAACGGGGGTTCGCTAAATAAACATGCTCCTTTATGAAAGGAGTTGATACTATGTATCTTGATAGTTACGATCACTTAGTATTGAATACCGCTGCTAAAATTATTAGCACTGAGGCTGACGTGTCTTTAACGAAAGCAAAGGTCATGCTTTTTAATGCTATTGATGATCCGGAATTCAAGAAATTTGTGATTGACCTTGGCAAGAGACAGGGATTTATTCCGAATAAATGAAAAAAGTTTAGGACATCTGAAACATGGTGTCCTATTCTTTTATATTTATCGTCGCTAAATAAACATGCTCCTTTATGAAAGGAGTGACGAAAAATGTCATATTTTAAACAAACATTTTTGCTTAATCGGAAGGAGAAAAAGCAGGTTTCTGAAATGAGCGGAAAGATCATGTTATGGATTTTGGAAGGACAAAGCATCGGATATATGTCCGAAAAGTTGCATCTAAGTCCACAGCAGATCGAAACCAATATTAACGAAATGCTGTTTATTCTCAAAGAGCATGTTGGAAAAAGACGATTTTTCAAGATACTACTTGCAAAGTAAAAGATTTAGGACATCTGAAACATGGTGTCCTATTCTTTTATATTTTGAAAGGAGGAAACACTATGGATTTCACCAAACCAATTTATGGAGAAGTTGAGGGATTTATTGACGCCACTGCTGCTAAGGCATATTTCAAAAGTCATGGAATCGAATATACGGAGCAAGTTGAAGACGGATACTATGTCGGTAGCTTCTATACTTTTAAATTTCCGACAATGACCGAAGAGCAGTTTAAAGAAGCAGATGACCATACGCAAGTTCTGTTTTATCAGTAAATATTGGTAATCACGATAAATACGCCTAAATGCAACTATTAATGTTTGAAAGGAAAAACTTATGACTGAATTTGAGTATTATTGGGAAAAAGCCGAATTCCAAGATCCCGTTTCTCATCGTGCGTATGTCGAAAACTATAAGAAGGGTATCCGCGATTCTATTGCATTTGATGAACAATATCAGAAGGAAGCGGAAGAAGAATTAAAGAAGGAAAATCTTTCTGAAAAAAGCATCCAATTTGAAGACGATGGCATGGGATTCACAATTAACGGCAAACGATTTGATATGAGGGAATTTCTTGGAAAGGACGATAAGTAAGTGATCTCGACTATTATATTTTGTTTATGTTTGCTTGTAGCCATTTGGTTTACAGTCATTACTGTAGTTCGAGCATGCTATAAGCTGGCCTTAGGTTATCAGTTTTTTGTTTTGGCTGCAGCATGGACTGGAGTTATCACACATCTTATGCACATTTGGTGAAAGGAGTTATATATGATTAGAACCGAAAATTGGTGTGGGTATGATATCCGCTTTGTCGAGATCGACGGCGAATGGTGGGCTATCCTGAAGGATATTTGTGATGCACTGAAACTGAGAACCGATGGCATTGCTCAACGACTAAGCCCTGATATGCTCGAAAGAGTATTAGTCGATACATCTAAGATCGGTTCAAACGATGTTAGATCTAACCCCAGTTCAAATGGGGATAGATATGATCATCGACCCGTAAAATCCATTGACAAGGGCATGATCGGCAAAGATATCGGAAGACGTCCCGGCGATAATAAGACTCGTTGGATGCTGGCGGTGAATGAGCTGGGCATTTACGAGGCTCTATTCGCTAGCAGACGGTTAGAAGCTCGTAAGTTCCGCATGTGGGCAGGAACAGTAATGCAAAAGCTCCGTTCTAAAGTAGGTCTCCGGCAGTATGAGGTCATGCGAATGACTGAACCAGAGATCCAGGAAGATATTGACCACATTCTTGATACTTTGTATTGGGATGAGGAAAGAAAGTGCGTGATGCAGTCTGTGACTGTTCAGGGCGGAGATGTTGAACAAGTACCTTTTGTGCAGTGATATTTGAAAAGGGGAAATAAAAAATGAAAATTAAAAAGCAGATCATTAACTCTGAAGATATTTGTAAAGAGGTACTGACTAAGGTTTTTGGCGATGATACAGTATTTGACATTGATGAATACGACACATATTGCACGCTTATTGAGGAAACTCTTTTGCTTTTGAAGGAGGAAGAGAAATGACCGAAAAAGAACGAATCGTTGAGGTTCTTGATGCGATCGAGAATGGGATGTGCAAAGTAGCCGAAACGCGTGATATTTGGCAGAATGATCTGATTTATGCGCTGTGTGAAGGCGAGAGAATTCTGCTGACAGCCAGGTTAAAAGAACTTAATAAGAGGAAACCCTAATGCTCGATACACTAAAACGGGGAGTATCTGCTGGATATCTAATTGGATTGTCAGCATATATTTACGGCTCCTGCGAAAACAAAATCATAGGCGCCTTTCTCTTCGGGCTTGGGCTGCTGACCATCTGCACGTTCAAGCTAAATCTCTTTACTGGTAAAATTGGTGAAGGAAAGCTTGGCGAGTGCTTATTGATATTTGCAGCGAATGCTCTTGGAATCTTTATTGCAGTATATCTGCTTAAATGGCCGCCATGGTACATATCTGCTGGATTGGCTTGCGGAACTTTAATGCAGATGGGCGTAGCATTATATTCCAAACATCCATGGGCCACAGTTATGTGCGTTGTAGCATTTTTGCTGTCAGGAGCAAATCATTGCATTGCTATGCTATATAATGCGGAATTCAATTCTGTAGATTGGTGGTGCATATTCTCATTGGCAGTTATCGGAAACATTGTTGGAGCCAAACTTATTGCGTTTGGTGGGGTTGTTAAGGAGGTTAAATAATGAATGGTGACGGTTACAAGGAAGTATATTTCGATCAGTATTGCCAAAAATGCAAATACGAGAAGCTGGAAGAAACAAAAGATCCGTGTTATCACTGTTTAGCATATCCGAGCAATTCTTACTCCCATAAACCAGTTCATTTTAAGGAGAAAGAATCATGACACCTGAGGAGTTGTATTTAGAGAACAGCAAACTTATATTTGGTGTTTTGAAAAGGAAATATCCATGGGCTTTGAATGACGATGACTTCCAGCAGATTGCTCGGATTGGTCTATGGATTGCTTGCACAACTTTTAATGGCGATCTTGGTACATTTTCTACATACGCCGGAAGGTGTATTGATAACGAGATAAAAAGCGAAATACGCAACTCAAAAGCATGGCGACGAAATCCAGAGCGAGCGGGTTTTGCTGAGGTGCCTTTAGATGCTCCTGGTAGAAATAAGAGAAAAAATGAAGATGCCGCTCCTATCAGTGAGTCTGTTCCAGGCGATCTTGATGTTCCATTCATTGACATCGAGGGCTTTTGGAAAAGTCTCACCGAAGAAGAAAAAACGATCGTTCACTGCTTGGTTAATGGCAAACTTAAAAAAGATGTGGCGAATCTTCTTGGTATCACCCGTTACAAACTAGGTAAAAGGCTTGAGCCAATACGTCAAAAATTTGAGGATTATATTTGAGAGAGGAGGTGTTCCGAATTACTCCAGAAGAGTTGTATTTAGAAAACCAGAATTTGGTGCGATATGTCATCAATCGCTGCTATCCCACGCATCGGTTCGATGATGATATTTTGCAGGAGGGTCGAATTGGGTTATGGAAGGCTTGCTTGGCGTATGATGCAGATACCAATATAAAGTTTTCTACATACGCATTCAAGTGCATCTATAATGCCATTGGAATGGCTCTTCGTTCGATCATGCGGCAACCTCCTACAGTATCGTTGTATGCTCCGATCTCTGATTATGATGGAACAGAAACATATTTGGAAGATGTTCTTGCTGGAGAAATGGAGATTGACCTTCCTGAGTATGATTATCTCATGCAGGATTTCTCGAAATTGGAACGTAAGATGTGCGAACTAAAGCTTCTTGGCTTGTCTCAGGCAGATATAGCAAGAAAACTGGGATATTCTAGGGCAAACGTCTGCCGCACCTTTAAGCGAATACAAAAGAAGTTGCTTGACAAACTCGAAGAAAGCTAGGACTTATATTTGAAAGGAGTCTAGTATGGCCTTGAATAGGTATGAAGCACTTGATTTGATGCATAGGCGCAGGCTTCAGATCTTGGTGCATAGCGTTATCTATTACCGATTCAACGATAGTCTTATATCCGATCAGACGTGGTCTAAATGGGCGTTGGAATTAGAGACGCTTCAAAAGAAATATCCGGAAATCGCCGAAATGCTTCCGTGGTCTGATGAATTCAGAGACTTTAATCATTCTACAGGCTATAATCTGCCACTTAACGATCCATGGGCGATTGGGACTGCTAGGCAGCTACTGTCTATGAAGTATAAACATGCGTTTTGAAAGGAGCGTAAGTATGAAAACTAGGCATGACGAAAGGCTTATTTATGTTAAGATTGTAAGTAAGGAGGAAAAGTGATGTCTACAATTTATTCCATGCCTCGGCAATCTGGAAAGACTGCTATGCTTATTAAAAGGTCTTCTGAAACTGGAATGACAATTGTTGTTCCGACTATGGCTATGCGAGATGAAGTGAAAAAAGAGGCTTTTGATCTTGGCCTCAATATTCCAGATCCTATCACAATCCGGCAGTTTATCGCAACCATCTACAATGATCACATGATGCATAAGAAGTCATATTTGATCGACGAGCTTCAGCTGGCTCTGAGAATTATGGGTGTTGATGCCGCTACTGTCGACTGTGATTCTGTTAAGGAGGACTTCGAATGACCGTGTTGGATTATATTTGCATCGGCACCCTTATTATCACTATGCTCATTGGAATTGGCTGTGCAGCTTATGCACTGCTCTATAAATAAGGAGGAAATAAAGATGGTCCCCATTGTTTTGTTTGCCATTATCGGCAGCGTGATTAACCCCGGTGTGATCTATTGGGTATTTTTTGGCTTATACTGCATTTGGACCTTTTTGAAATTGGTGTCTGATTTAGGAGAATAAAATAATGCCTGATATTTTTGTGACCTGGTATGACAATTATGGCGGTTTACACGATTCGCCGGTATATTTTGTTGATTCAGTTAGGGATCGTTTTCTTGTTGTGGATGAAGACAAGAATTTCTATTGGGTATCAACTGGTAATTGTCAACTTATGAAGCAAACAAAGCGTTAGACATAATCATATTCTGAAAGGAGAATAGTAAAAATGGGTCTTGCTAAGAAGTGCGATCGATGCGGGATTTATTATGAGCAGCGAAACATACTTTTTAAGAATCAATGGATCAACGGAATTATGCTGGTTGATCGAAAGGCCAACAACGAATCTCAGTTTGGTCGTGTGAATATGGATCTTTGTCTGAAATGTCTCAATAGCCTTGTGGACTGGTTAGCTTATGATGAAAAGGAGAATAAAGATGATCAAACTTGATGTGTGTGAATATTGTCACGGCTGCTTGGAGTTTGAGCCGTATGTGGCTGAAAGACCGGATTTGTTTCATACATTAAATGGGGATTGCATTTGTGGTGATACCGTTGTCGAATGCGAGAATCGCCGAAAATGCGAAGTTATTTATAATCATTTTAAGAAGAATGAGGCCGATTCGTAAAAAATACAAAGTATATTATGAGAAGGAAGTAGCAGAAGTGAGTCCTAGGTGAGAGCCCTAGCAGCTGAGATGCTGTCACATAAGAAATAAGACCGAGCGACTCTCGGGTCGGAAATGAACGGCACAAGACTACACCTTCTAAAAAGAAAGAGGCTCTGTCACTATGACGGGGTCTCTTCCTTTTTTCTTTCTCGCGAAAAATGCAAAGAATACTATGAGAGAATGGGAGAAATTCAGTACCAATTATATTGGGAAAAAAGCCGAGGTTATAACCTTTGCGGCATCGAAAAGTCGCACGTTCTCTCTTTATTTTTGAAAGGAGAATAGTAAAAATGGGTCTTGCTAAGAAGTGTGATCGATGCGGAAAATTGTACGAACATTATCCGAAAGGTAATAAATCACAAAGCAACGCAATAAGAAAAATTCAAACAGATGCTTTCGGCGGAACAGTTAATGCTTATAGCGAGTGGATGATGGATTTATGCCAGGAATGCATGGATGAGTTTGAAAAGTTCATGACCCCTAAGCATAAGGAGGAGAAAAATGCTGAAAATTGAAAACACCGAAGTAATGGGTTGGGAAGCAGCCATCAGAGGAATGCGAAATCCTATGAACTCGTGGGAGAAGAGTGATAGCTTCTTATGCCGGGAGGTTGAAGATGGAACATGTCCGGAAGATTGTTCGTTCAGAGGAAAGTGTCCTGTTTATGGAACTGAAGATTTCTTTGTTCTAGGCGACAATGACTACGACCTCATGACTCGTCTTCGCAACGCCGGAACAGATCATCGTAAGTTCATGCGGATGATTACCGTATATCTTGATATTACTGCTCCGCTTTACTGGTGGAAAGAATTCGACACATACAAGGTTGGTACGGTTGCCAACTCTTGTAGCACGATGCATAAGATCGCAGATAAGGAATTCGAAGAAAGCGATTTTTCCACAGAACATCTTTTCGATGCGGAAAGTAAGGATGTAGAATTCCCAATTATTCATGGTGAGGAGCATTCACCAATCTGGTCTTTGAATATGACCATAAAGACGCTTAACTTTTATAGAAAAAAGTATCTCGAAACCAAGACCAAGCCTATGAAGGAAGAGGCAAAGCGAGTCCCACTGATTAAAGCATACTGGTGGCAGATGATCCAGCTCCTTCCAAGCTCTTACAACCAAAGACGGACGGTCATGCTAAACTACGAGGTTCTGGCGAATATTTATAAGAGTAGAAAAGGTCATCGTTTAGACGAATGGCGTGAGTTTTGTAAGTGGATCGAGAGTCTGCCTTATTCTGAGTTGATTACAGGTGAAAAGAAATAACAGATATTTGCGTGTCGCGAAAATAACATTTCTTTTTATAGAAATAAATAAAGGAGAGTGAATTATTATGAAAATTTACGTAAAAGCAATCATGGACGAAGATGTATTTGATGAATTGCGCAGTTATCCAGAAAAAAGGGTTACTATTATTGAAAGAAGTCCTATGGAGACAGAAACTCTAATAGCAAAAGAAATATGGAATATAGCTGCTAAATCACCAGAATACGGAAATGCACTTATGGATTTGCTTGGGGAAGAAATTTATAACAAAATAATGATTCTTCAAAGAGAGTAATAAGAGTAATGGACCAAACTAAAAAATAGTTTGGTCTTTTCTTTTTTTATTGTTGCATGAAAGGAGAAAAAAATAATGATGCTCTCATGTAATAGATTCGCTTTGGTTCCGCATCTATGCTCTGAGTGCAAGTATTATATTTGGCTAGAAGGGTATAGAAGAGCCGAAGTTTGGCACAGATTCGCAGACAGGTATATTGTAGAAAATATCTGTAAAAGTTGCCTGACAAAGTTTGATGTCGGAAAGGAGAAAAATAATGGCATTGTTGAATGATATCACGATTAAGAAAGAGCTCAGGCTATGCAAAGTCGGTGAAGAGTTTGGATATTTCCATTGCTGGGAGCAGTATGGTGACGTAATTTTCCCGGGTTTAACAGTCGGCTCTAATCCTGGTGGTCAATATTCACGAGTGTTTGGTATCGTTGAATTCGACGACCGAGTTACGCGTATCGAGCCATCCAAAATCAAGTTCGTTGATGAGGTTCATGATTTTCTGAGTGTATATTCCGAGATGGATGCCAGAAAGGAGAAAAAATAATGGATAAATGCCCAATTTGTGAGTACCAGTTGGATCAATGTCAATGCATTTATGCTGGAAATGCACATCCAGATCGAAGTAAGCGTATACGAGTTATTCTTGATCATTTGTTTATTCTGTCTGAATCTCAGCTAAGGCATGTTATTGAGCTTGAGCGGTGGTGGAATATATCATATACCGACCCAGAACTCACTGAAATTTGTACCCAGATTAATATCAGGAATGGAGGTCTATAATGTCTGATAAAGTAAAAGAAACCTTATGTTCTTTCTGCTCTCATCGAGAAGTATGTGTTTATAAGCAGGATTTCTTTGATGCTATCCGGACAATTAAAAATATGTCTGTAATTAGAAACGCTCCTGATGAAAAAATCACATCCAAGAAAATAACAGATTATGATTTTATTAGTGAAATTACCATTAACTGTAAATATTATCAAGCCTTGGGACTACAGAGAAGAACTTCTGAATAAAGAGGTTAAATAATCTTCTTTACATTGTCCTTATCGTCTTAGCACATAGCCCATCGTTCCAAGCCCGGTATCAATGGGTTACTTGAAAGGGGAAAAATAATGTCCAAGTATACTAAGCATTTCATCGTATTTTCTCAAGAAGAACTTGATAAGATTAAAAATGGAGGAGTTGTAGTAATCGACGATTTTCCTTGGTTCAAGGAAGGGCCTTTTGATGTCTACTGTGTTTCCGAGGAGTGGATGCGAGAATTTGACAGCAATGAAAATTTGCCTTAATTCGCGAAAAAAGCAATCTCCTTTACGAAAGGAGTGGTGTTTATGAAATATATTTATATTGTATTTTACAGTCGAGAGCATCCGTATGATCATTATGATTGCATTACAGATTGTATTGCTAAAATCTTTAAAACTGAGGAAAAAGCAATAAAACATTGTGAATCCTTAGGTAAAAAAGACGAGAAATATAATTGGTATGAATCTTATCAAGAAGAATATGACTGTATGGATGAGTTAGTGGAATACAGATATAGGTATGTTATTAGAAAATATTCTATAACAGAATAGAATAAGAGATAAGTACTCAGCGTAATTTACGTTGGGTCTTATCTTTTATATTCGCGAAAATAGCACTCCGTATTATGAGAAGAAATAAGGACGTTGTAGCGTCGAAAGCTCGTTGGGCGAGCCGTTTATATTAAACGAAGCTAACGTTAAATCGGTCGGAAGAGAACACAGATAAGTTCAATCCCTGGAGTGGAAAATAGGTGACGCAGCCGATCATCCTTACTTTTTCTTTTAACTTTTGAAATAAACCTATTCTCTTTTATATTCGCGAAATCCACATGTTGTATTATGAGAGAAGTAACAAGTATGAGGAAATCCCGCTCAGGAAGAAACCTGTCTGGACACGAGCTGATTAAATTCAGATGAAAGGAATGTGCCAGTTCAGAGGTGGTTCGAGTCCACCCGGCTCGCCTTCTCTTTTTTCTTTTATATTCGCGAAATTTACATGGTGTATTATGAAAGAATAGACAAATAGTAAATCGACAGCAACGAAAGTTGTATGCAATGTATGCTATTGGTAATACGATCAGCATCGTAAAGAAATACCAGATTAATATTAATCTGAAGGTAGAATCTGTATACGAGATTCCGAAAGCCTTGGAGATCGATCTATTCTTTTAAGAGAAAAACAAATTCTCTTTTCTTTTTTTATTTATTTTTGAAAGGAAAATCGAATATGAAAAATAAGACGTGTATGACCTGTGACCATAGTGGTCTTCCTCTCTTTGAAGATCCTTGTCACGACTGCTATGCCACGGAAGATGGAAGTTTTTCTGGATGGGAAGTTAAGTCTGACTTAATGGACCCCGAAGCATTCAAAAACGAGATGAATGAATTGGCAACATCAAGCAGCTGGGATAAGGAAGATTGTCATAGACGAATGGATGCTCTAATGTGTGAAGTGCTTAGAAGTATTGGCTATGACGATGGCATTGATATTTTTGAAGCAACAAGTAAGTGGTATGCTTGAAAGGAGTACGTATGATTAAACGTTATAAAAAGTGGAAGAACTGGAAAAAGTATAACACCAATGGCCGGTTCTATCAATTTCTCGTACTTATTGGGTTAGCGCATAGCCCGACCTTTGAGGTGTGGTACTATGACGTTGGATCTTATGTGGTCAATGGATTTGCAAATAGTATCAGCTATGATGAGGGCATTGATATTTTCGAAAAAGATGAGGGACGATGTCGGGCAGAATAACGGGGCAAAACGACAGATCGTATATCGCGACTACTATTCAAATAGGGATATTTATTTTTAGCGAAAAAAACACCTTCTATAATGAAAGGAGTTGATTTAACATAACTGTTAAAGATTGGCTGGCAAAACCGGTTAGGATGAGGGCAATCGGAATCCAAGAGAAACGACCGAGGTTGTACTGTAATGATGGATATTCTGTTTCGGTGCAAGCTAGCGAGTTTCATTACTGCTCTCCGCGACTTAACGGATTGCAGGACTATGAACGCGTTGAGCTTGGATTCCCGAGTATGGAGGACGAGCTCATTAACGAGTACGCCGATGGCGGCGATGACTATACGGATACCGTTTATGGCTACGTACCTATCGAAATTGTCGAAAAGCTTATCGAAAAGCATGGAGGAATCAAAACTTAAAAAGTTTAGGAGACTTGGTAAAAACTAGGTCTCCTATTCTTTTATATTTTGAAAGGGGGCAGTTAAAAATGAATCCTTCTATGGATTGGCGTATAAATAACGCAATCGCAAAATCTCGTATTGTTGCCAGCGCATTTAGGTCATCAGAATTTCTTTTCGGTATCACCGGTCCGTTGCTTAAAGCCGTAGACGATATGCTTGAGTGGTTCTTTGACCACAAAAAGTATATGAGCTATGATGCACAAGTTGCGTATCTTGTTAAGGTCGCAAAAATGCAAGCTGATATTGAATTCTACCAGGGGATCCATGAAAGCTTGTATGAGGAGGGAGGTCGCTATGCATAAATTCATCGCAAGATATCGCAAATGGCGAAACTGGAGACGGTATTCGCATTTCAACTGGTTCCAAAAGCTCTTGGTCTTATTCGGGCTTAAGAAGAGCCAGCATTTCGACGAGTGGAGGTATTAAACATATGTCTTCTCGATCTAAGAAAGGCCCTAAGCCAAAAGTTCTTAATGTTGCTCAAGCAAAGAGTCAGGCAGTAAAAAACACAATGATACTGGTTGAGTACGTACTTCAGTCTAAACACGGTTTCAGCAAGAATGATATTTTGGAGTTTCTCTCTAATATGTCCTATACTGCTGAAGCCATTAATGAAGGACGACTAAATCTAAAAGACATTGAAAAAGCAAACAAAGAAGAGGTTGAGGTGACATTATATTCATCTAACCTCGGAGAACAAGTGGAGGACTAATTTATGAAAAAGAAAGCCAAACAGGTAATATCCATTGCTGCAGTAAGTGCACTTATCGGAATGTATATTTGCATTCTGGTGTTAGTGACGCTCAATGTTGCATATGCAGAGCCCTATAAGGGTACGTACGGCACGTCTTATGAGGAGCGTGCGATTATTCAGATCTGTGAGAAAAATCGCGTAGCGGCCTCTGTAGAGCCTTCTAGAGTATATTTTGACGTGCCTTTGGATAAAGATCTGCAGAATCACATTATGGATATTTGTGAGGAGCGAGATATTGACCCTCGTGTGGCGTTTGCTATGATTAAATGTGAGTCTGGGTTCCGTGCTGAGGCCACTGGCGATAGCGGTAATTCTCTTGGCCTTATGCAGATTCAACCCAGGTGGCATTATGCTCGTATGGAGAGACTCGGGTGCGATAATCTACTTGATCCGTATCAGAATGTGACTGTGGGTCTTGACCTGTTTGGTGATCTGCTTAAGCATTATGGAAATGTTGAGCATGCATTGATGGCTTATAATGGCGGCGGGTCTTATGCAAATGAGATGATTGCTGCTGGACAAATTAGTACATATGCGGCCAGAGTGCTTGAGTGTGCGGAGGGTCTATGACAGAATTAGAGTATTATATTGATCGTAAGATCTGCATGCTCAGAGAAGAGTTCTTATTAGAACTTACAGACGATGATATTTGCAGACTCGAAAAGTGTAAAACTGAATATGAAGCCGATCGAGTCGGAAGAGCAATTATTAATCGCGAATGGGCAGATTGGTATTAATCGTCGCGTAAAAAACATGCTCCTTTATGAAAAGGAGTGATATAAATATGATTACACTTATATGTGCATACCTAATTATGGGTGTGGTGCTGTACTTATTGGTGGATTTTGGCAACATCACTGAAGGTATTAAGAATAAAGAATATTCTGTGCTTTCGGTGATTGCCAGATTTATCATTATGGGCTTTGCAACACCCGTGATGCTAGTATATGGCATTGTTGAGTGTATGGTTGATTACTCATCAGCTAAATAAAGGGGGTTTCGCGCCCTCTTTATTTTTGAAAGGAGATTACATATGATTCTTGTTATTCTTATCCTCGGCATTCTTATGGCCGTTGGCGGCACAATTTTATATTGTAAGCTAGATGACGATAAAGACACTATTGGCACATCACTCCAAATTACTGGCGCCATTATAATTATGATCTCAGTTATAGTGTCAATTATATTATTTATATATGTAATCGATCGAGTGGGAATCGAAAAAAAGATCACCATGTATGAGGAGGAAAATACTAAGATCGAACAGCAAATTGCAGATGTTGTAACGCAGTATCAGGAGTATGAAACTGGTATTTTCACAGAAGTAGCCCCAGAAAGCGCTATGACACTTGTTGCTCTTTATCCAGAACTTAAATCGGATACCCTTGTCCAGTCTCAGATTGAAGTCTATGCTGATAACAATAAACAAATAAAAGAACTTAAATGCAAGGCTATTAACGCATCTGTCATTCGTTGGTGGCTATATTTTGGAAAGTGAGGAATTACATATGGAGCTTAAGGATTCTGGAAATAGGCGCCAGTTTGAATCTGGTGCAGTGCGTGATATTTGTGAAGGCAAGGGTCGGTGTGATTTATTGCCGCTTGATGTGGTCGGAGAATTTATGTCTGATCCTATTTTTGCAGCATTGAACCGTTTTCAGGAGAAAGATACTGTGGAATCTCTTTATGCCGCTCTTTCCATGGCTTCTGAAAAGATATTTGGAAGTGATGCTAATATGGTTCTTGAGGTGGCTAAGCACTTCGAGGATGGCGCTAGAAAATATGGAGATAATAACTGGCGTCGTGGGATTCCTGTCCATTGCTACATTGATAGTGCTACTCGTCATTATCTGAAGTGGCTTCGTGGAGATGTGGACGAGCCTCACGATCGTGCATTCTGTTGGAATGTCATGTGCGCTATTTGGACAGTGATCCACCATCCTGAGCTGGATGAGTATAGGCTTGCTGATTTAGGCGAGGCGGCCAATTGATATTTTGATCATGCTATTTTTAAAGAGGAGAGTTCGGGGAAACTTGGACTCTTCTTTTTATCGTGTGAGAAGCAGAAGAAATGCTCTTGGAGATATCCTTGTGGCAAATAAAAGATTAGGAGGTCTGAAGCACGGCCTCCTATTTTTGTGTGATGAGAAAGGGGCTATGACTATATTTTGGAAGGACAGAAGAAAAGGGGAAGACCTCCGAAGCCGGATGCTAAAAGACGTAAAATTAGTGTCAGAGTGAAGTGTACGGACGTAGAAATGCTTGACTTTTTGATGAGAGAAAAAGATATGACTCCGACTGAAGTATTTGAATTAGGGCTTAGAATGGCCTACAATTTAAAGAAATATACATGAATTATTGTCGGACAAAAAATCAAATTAGAATTATTGTCGGACAAAAAATCAAATGCCGGTTTTCCGATTTGATGAATTATTGTCGGACAAAAAATCGATTTTGGGGCATTTTTGAGCATTTTTACACACTTTTTGCGTTTTTTACCCATTTTATATTAATAGGCGCGAATTTACTATAGTAAATATTGCTATATTAATATAGTTTCTACAAATTTTTTCAAAACTGAATTATTGTCGGACAAAAAATATTTGATCGTTTAGAAAGGAGCTTTTATGAAAAAAACAAAAGATCACGCAGTGTTCGACGAATTTACAAAGATGTGCCCATGGGCGGTTGGAAAAGTTGTTCATTGGAATTCAAGTGACGTTGGAGAGATTATCGTGGAGCTTGATGATGGTAGTGTTATTCAGTATGATAAGATTATTAAGACTTGGCGATTTGCCAGAAATTTACAAGAGCTCAAAGATCTTAGAACTCCAACCAACGAAGAAGAATGGAAGCAAGAGTTCTCTTGGAGATTATATCGTAAGATGGTAAGTAAAGGACTTAGTCAAGATGATTTGGCGTTTGAAGCAGATATTTCGCCTGCTTCTATTACAAAGTATATGAACGGTACTTCAGTTCCAAGTGCATATAATCTTTTAAAGATTGCAAAGGCTATGCATTTGTCTATTGAGGACTTTGCTAAGATTATCTGCCTCAATTGATTATATTTTGGTACTTCTAGAGTTCGCGAAAAAAACATGGACTGTTATGAAGAGAGAAGATGTGCTACATCATTTTCTCTTTTATTTTTAAGAAAGGAGGCCTATCAATGCTGGAGAGCAAATTTCAAGCAAGGTTAATTAAGGAAATTAAAGAGAATCTTCCTGGTTGCATCATTATGAAGACGGATCCAAATTATATTCAGGGAATTCCGGACCTGATAATCCTACATAAGAATAAGTGGGCTTCCTTAGAAAACAAAAGAAGCGTGAATGCTAAGAAGCAGCCCAACCAGCAATATTATGTGGACAAGATGAATGAAATGTCGTTTTCTAGATTTATCTGTCCTGAGAATAAGGAGGAAGTGTTGAGTGATCTTTACAAGGCATTCGAATCTTGAGGGCCTTCACGCACCATTCGGAGCCAGTCAGTCCGCTTGGCTTCGTTATGACGATGAGAAAATTCTAAGTGTATATTCTAGCATGAAGGCTAAGGAGATGGGGTCACGACTCCATGCCTGGGCAAAAGAAACCATAGACTTGGGAATTAAGCAACCTCGATCCAAAAAGACCATTTATTCATATGTTAACGATGCAATTGGTTTTAAGATGGACACCGAGGTTGTTTTATTTTATTCTCCAAGATTCTTTGGCACTGCTGACGCTATTTGCTTCAGAAACGGCATTCTTAGAATCCATGACCTTAAAACCGGAAAGGCTGCTGTACATATTGAGCAGCTCATGATTTATGCAGCTCTTTTTTGTTTGGAATACAAAGTTAAGCCTTCGGATATTGAAGTTGAACTTCGCATTTACCAAAACGATGAGGTTCTTTATCATCGTCCGCAGCCAGATGAAATCACCGCGATTATGGACCGAATTATATATTTGGACAAGTTGCTAGAAAAAATAGACTACAAGGAGGTCTGATACTATGAACCCCATAGCTGAGGAAATGAACGATATTCTGATTCACTATGGTATGCCGCGTCGTAGCGGAAGGTATCCATGGGGTTCTGGCGAGGACCCGTACCAACACGAAAAAGATTTTCTTGGACGCATCGAGGAACTTAAGAAGAGTGGATGGACTGAGACTCCAGAAAATATTAAAAAAGAGTTTGGTTTGACCACCACGCAGTATCGTGCACAAAAAGGAATAGCAAAAGATGAGCGTCGAATGCTTAGAGTGTCTCGAGCAAAGGCCTTGAAAGAAGACGGTCTTGGTGACAGTGAGATTGCAAGAAAGATGTCTCAAGAACTCGGCATCGATCTTAATGAATCAACTGTTCGTTCATGGCTTAATGCTAAATCTGAGAGCCGAATGAAGCAGGCTCGTGATACTGCAGAGTTTATCAAAAAGCGCATCAATGAAGAGGGAATGATCGATGTTGGCGCTGGTGTTGCCATGGAGCTTAACATATCAAAGGAAAAACTTGATCAGGCTCTTGAAATTTTGAAGAGTGAAGGCTATCCTGTTTATGGCGGTAGAGTTCCTCAGGCAACTAATCCGAGTCAAAAGACTACGATTAAAGTTGTTTGTCCTCCTGGAACAGAGCATAAGGAAATCTACAATTATGAGAATGTCCATTCCTTGAATGACTATATTTCTCGTGATGGCGGTGACAGTTACGAAAAAAAGTTCCATTATCCCGAGAGTATGGACTCTAAGCGTCTTATGATTCGCTATAAAGAGGATGGTGGTATTGAGAAAGATGGAGTTATTGAACTTCGAAGAGGAGTTCCTGATCTGTCGCTTGGCGAAAGTCGATATTCTCAGGTTCGCATTCTTGTTGATGGTGATCGCTATCTGAAAGGTATGGCATTGTATTCTGATGACATGCCGGATGGTGTGGATGTAATTTTTAACACCAACAAGTCTAAAGATGTTCCGATGCGTGACGTCTTGAAGAAAATTAAGGATGATCCGGACAATCCGTTTGGTTCGGCCATTAAAGATGCCACTCAAGGCGGGCAATATTGGTATGATCCAAAAACTGGAGAACGAGTTAGCGCAAATACAAAAGGTGCAAAGCTTGGTCTTATTAACAAGCGAGCTGATGAAGGCGACTGGACTGAGTGGAAAGATAAGCTTCCTTCTCAGTTCCTTGCAAAACAGTCTCAGTCTATGGCTAAGAAACAGCTTGGCATTGCGATTGCAGATAAGACCGATGAGTATAATGAAATCGTATCTTTAACCAACCCCACTATTAAAAAGCATCTTCTCATGAAGTTTGCTGATGAGTGCGATTCTGCAGCGGTTCATCTTCAGGCAGCAGCACTTCCTGGTCAGAAGTATCATGTCATTATTCCGGTCACTTCTATGAAGGATACAGAGGTGTATGCGCCAAACTATGAGAATGGAACCAAGCTGGCTCTTATTCGTTATCCTCATGGTGGAACGTTTGAAATCCCTATCCTGACTGTCAATAATAAGCAGGCTCAGGCCAAGAAGCTTATTGGTACCGATTCTATTGATGCTGTTGGTATTAATAGTAAGGTTGCCGAGCGACTGTCTGGTGCTGACTTTGATGGTGATACCGTCATGTGTATTCCTACTCATGACAAAGGTGGTAAGGTTAGAATCATTTCTACACCTCCGTTAAAGGGCCTTGAAGGATTTGATCCTAAAACCGAGTACCCCGAACGTAAGGGTATGAAGTATATGAAAGACCCCATTACCGGAAAGGATAGTACTCAGATGCAGATGGGCATTATCTCGAATCTGATCACAGACATGACCCTCAAAGGGGCAAATGATGATGAACTTGCTCGGGCAGTTCGGCACAGCATGGTTGTTATTGATGCTGGTAAGCATAAGCTCGATTATAAGCAGAGCGAGATAGATAACAATATTGCAGGCCTTAAAAAGAAGTACCAAACAACCATTGATGCTGACGGAAAAGTACATACTGGTGGCGCATCCACTCTATTGTCTCGTAGCAAGGGTGAAGTGTCTGTTCTTAAGCGTCAGGGTAGCCCCAAAATTAACCAAAAAGGTAAGGATTGGTATGACCCCAGCAAGCCCGAAGGCTCCTTAGTATACCAGGTTGCTGATGATGTGGACTACCAGGTGCCCAAGGTGGACCGCCGTACCGGTGAGGTTACCATGGAGACCAAGCATCGTACTCAGCGTAGCACTCGCATGGCCGAGACCAGTGATGCTAGGACTCTTATCTCTGATGCCAACACTAAGATGGAGCATATCTATGCCGATTATGCCAACACCATGAAGGGGCTTGCTAATAAGGCTAGACTGGAGGCCGTGTCTACTGGAAAAATTGCATACTCCAAGACTGCCAAGCAGACCTATGCTCCTGAAGTGGAGTCTTTGAATGAGAAACTTCGGATTGCTCTTATGAATGCGCCCCGAGAGAGACAGGCACAGCTTCGCACCAGTGCAGAAGTCAATGCTAAGATCCAGAAGGCTAAAGATGAGGGGCGTGAGCTTAAAAAAGATGAGGTTAAGAAAGCAAGCCAGCAGGCTCTTACTAAATATAGAACTAGCGTAAATTCTGTATCTAGAAGAGATCGGTCTATTAAGATTACGGATCGTGAATGGGATGCTATTCAAGCTGGAGCTGTTAGCGAGAATACTCTTAAGAAGATTCTTAATAATGCTGACATTGATGAACTTCGTCAAAGAGCAACACCTAGAACAACAACAGATCTTAGTCAAGCTAAGATTAACAGAATCAAAGCTTATGCTGGTTCTAATTACACAATTGGCGAGATTGCCAAGAAGCTTGGTGTTTCTACATCAACAGTATCTAAGTATTTGAAAGGGTGAATGAACAATGGAAAACAATTGTATGTTGACAACGTTTGACAATCCTTTTGATCCATTTGAACAGTTCACCGATTGGTTCATGTTCGATGTGGAAAAAGGTTACAACACTTGTTCGTATCTTGCTCGAATCGCAAAACTTACTGATGATATGTCAGATCAAGAAGTTAATGATGAAATTGAGCGAGCAATTGATGAAATTATTCAATATGATTTCATGAATATCTAC